>Ga0308164_10000699_pt1 | contig 47954 bp, 58 predicted proteins | sample PhyTR2_FD_201031 | JGI IMG/M metagenome (GOLD analysis project Ga0308164, IMG submission 201031) | Phyllosphere microbial communities from UC Gill Tract Community Farm, Albany, California, United States - DLSLT.R2 | ecosystem: Host-associated > Plants > Phyllosphere > Unclassified | place: USA...
CTTCGTGGTCGATGATGACGCACGCCTGATGTTGCAGCATGATGATCGGCGCATATTCATTGGTGATGTAGCGCGGGAAGCGCATATCGTCGACGCGGTGCCAAACCTGATAGCCGTTGAGCAGGTAATAGACCCGGCCGGAGGCATCACTAGCGCTGGCAAAAATGAAGAAGGTGCGTTGTGGATCTCCGCCCTCGTCCAGCGCCGGGCAATCGTTGCGCAATGTTGACGGGAAGGGCGCGAAATGGATTGTGGCGGGTTCATACCGAAGACGAAGGACGGGATCTTCCAGAATGCGTGGCAGGGTTTGGGCGCACAGCAATCCGCTCAATGTACTGAACAGGATGGCGCAAAGGAGTGGCTTGATCGTATTGGACGACATGGCAGCAGCCTCCCATTCGTTGATTCCGGATTTGATCGACCATCTGACGGGCATGGAAAAGGGCGCCAATGCCAGCGAGTTGGCAATCTCTATTTCGGTAGGCGCACGTCCCTGAAGGCATGGCGAAGCTCGTCGGGCAGCATGTCGAGATCCACGCGCTGCTTGACGATTTGCGCCCGGAGCTTCTCCTTGCCACCAAAGGCCGAGGACAACCGGGCGGCGAAGTCGATTGCCAGCCTCTGGTGTACATCCTGGGGATATTCGTCATTGAAAACCGGACTCCTGAATGTTTCTCTGGCATCGTTATCGATGATCAGGCACTCCAGACCCCGTACCATTACGATCAATCCATGGCCGCCAGTCGAATACACAAGCTGATTAGTGGAACCAGAATTTTTCCGAACATTATATCCATTGAGAAGATAATAGGTCCAGCCAGAGGCATCGCCGGTTTTCGCGAAAACAAACCATACACCTTGACGATACTCATCGTCGGCCAGCACCGGACAGTCGTTGACTAATTTGGAAGGCCAGGACTCGAACCGAACCTTGGCGCGCTCATATCGCAAGTCGAGAAGCGGGTCTTCGAGAATGCTGGGTGGATCTTGTGCGCAGAGAGCGCCGCAGGCGGTAACGAGCATTACTGCGGCAATATATTGCTTAAGGGCGATAGAAGACATGTGGGGGCTTTAGCTTTCTGTAAGTTGGACCTGACCAAAAGTCGCGTTGTTTGAAGTCGGAGATCCAGATTCGTCCATCGTACGCAGCGATATGTCCGGAGACATTCCCTTTTGGATATGGCTGAATAACCACGACGTCGCCTTTCAACGGAATAAAAGCGTCTGAGTTCTCGACCTTGAGACGATGAAAACCAAGCCGCAGTAGTGTGGGTCCCCAGTCTTTTGCATGAATCGGATGGATGCCGTGCGTGGAGGCACTGCCGGCGGCAAGTGCTTCACGAACAAATTGCGCGCACCTTTTCTGGCTCGTATCTTTTGCTTCGGTGCGCAAATGCGCCGTGTATCGTTCAATATCGAGAGGCATAGTAATGCCTACGCAGTTCTGTTTTGCGCCAGATTCCATCCACCGACAGTGGCGCTGCCGTCGCCGTCGCCACTGCTGATCTTGTTCCGTGTGCATGTCCACCGAACCGTCGCGCACTGAAGGCAAATGTTATTGGCCACAAGAATTGATTTGTAAAATACCGTCTCATGCAGATAGACCGCGTTTGCCATACTGCCTCCGAGGTGGAATCGAGACGTGATTCTGTGCGGGTACAAGCGTCACGATGTTGGCGCTTCGCAAGACCACGCGTGCGATGGCCGTGATCCTGCGCGACTGGGGCACGCAAGCGACAATCTGTGACAAATTCTTGCCATTTCCATCTCATATTTGCCTCAAGACAAGCAGAATTTGCTAACCTGCTGGCGTGGAGAACAAACAGAAAACCGGACCGAGCGTGACATGGCAAGGCGCACACGCCGCCTGCCAGGGCGGGATTCTGCACGCCGCACGGCGCGGCGACGTGCCGACCCTCCTCAAGGCGTGACGATGCTGCGCGCGTTCCTGCTCCTGGCGCTGCTGGCGCTGACCACGCTGTGTGCACCGCCCGTGCGCGCGGCGGCGCCCGCGCCGACCTTGCGCTTCGAGCACCTGTCGGTGCAGCACGGTCTGGCGCAGGAGTCGGTGCTGTCGATCCTGCAGGATGCGGATGGGTTCATGTGGTTCGGTACCCAGTCCGGCCTGTCGCGCTACGACGGTTACCGGTTCGTCAATTACCGCAGCGAGATCGGCAACCCACGCAGCCTGGCGAGCAACTGGGTGCGCGCGATGCTGCTCGACCGGCATGGGACCATGTGGCTGGGCACCGACGGCGGCCTGAATCGCTACGACCCGGCCACCCGCAGCTTCACGCTGCATGCGCCGAACGAGCCGGCGCGGCGCGGCACCGGCAACCGCCAGATCAAGACGATGATCAGCGATGGCCAGGACGGCCTGTGGATCGGCACCGCCGACGGCCTCCAGCACTTCGACATCGACACCGGCAAGTTCACGGTCTGGCACCACGTCCGGGGCGATCCGCGCACACTGCGCGACGACGGTATCCAGGCGCTGGCGCTGGGCGGCGACGGGCGTCTGTGGATCGGCAGCGCGGCAGGTCTGGACAGTTTGAGCGCGGACCGCCAGCGCATCGAGCACCATGCGTCGGACCTGCCGGAGCGCGCGCTCCCGGTACATGCGCTGCTGGTCGACAGCCAGCAGCGGCTGTGGGTGGGGCGCTACGGCGGGCTCGAACGCCATGGCCAGGGCGGGCCGGGCAAGGGTGCGCTGCGCCGCTTCGGGGCGGGCGACGGCGTCGGCAACGAATGGATCACCACGCTGCACCAGGATGCCGACGGCACGGTGTGGGTGGGCACGCACGACGACGGCATGTACCGCTGGCGTGCGCAGGGCGACCGCTTCGACGTCTTTCGTCATGCGATCGCCGATCGCCACAGCCTGGGCGACAATTATGTGTCGGCGCTGTACCGCGACAACGTCGGTACGTTCTGGGCCGGCACCTGGTATGGCGGCGTTTCGCGCGTCGACCTGGGCGGCGGCGGTTTTGCCCGCATCGTCGGGCGCCCCGACGATGCCCATTCACTGGCCGACAACAAGATCCGCGCGCTGCTGCAGGATGGCGACCATCTGTGGATTGGCTCGGCCACCGCGTTGCACCGGTTCGATCCGGCCACCGGCAAGGCGGATGTGTACCGGCACCAGAAGGACAATCCCAACAGCCTGATCGACGTGCCGGCAGCGGCCATCGTGCGCGATCGCGCCGGCCTGCTGTGGATCGGCAGCCGCTCGGGCATCACCAGCTTCGATCCGGCGACGCGGCGCTTCCGGCGCCAGGTGCTGCCGGGAGACGCCGACGCCAACCAGGTGCGCTCGCTGCTGGTCGATCGCGATGATGTCATCTGGATCGGTACCCGCGGCGGCATGCACCGGATGGCGGCCGGCACGCGCGCGGTGACGAGTCTGCGCCATGATCCGGCGCGCTCGACCAGCCTGACGGACGACTCGGTGCGGCCGCTGCTGGAAGACCGCCGCGGGCGCTTCTGGGTCGGCACGGTCTCGGGTCTGGAACTGCTGGACCGCGCCAGCGGGCGTTTCCGCCATTTCCGCCACGATCCGTTCGACCCGAACAGCATCAGTCACAACGAAGTGCAGTCGCTGTTCGAAGACAGCCGGGGCGACATCTGGATTGGCACCGGCGTGGGCCTGAACCGCATGGCCACCGGACCGGACGGCGCCCTGAGCTTCACGCGCTACTCCACCCGCGATGGACTGGTGGACGACGCCGTGTCGGCGATCCTGGAAGATGCCGACGGGCGCATCTGGGCCAGCACGTCGAGCGGTATCTCGAGCTTCGATCCGGCCAGCGGGCGCTGGCGCAGCTACACGGCGGCCGACGGCATCAGCGAAGGCGCGTTCTTCGACACGGCGGCGCTGAGGACGACCGACGGCACGCTGTATTTCGGCGGCTTCAATGGCCTGACCGCGTTCGATCCGCGCGCGGTCCACGACAACCGCATTCCGCCACGCCCGACGATCACCGGGCTGCAGGTGTTCAACCAGCCGGTCGAGCAGGTATTCCCGGGCCTGTTGCCGGGACCGATCGAGCATGCCAGCAGCATCACCCTGCCATCCGACGCCGCCGTGATCACGCTCGAATTCGCGGCGCTGCATTTTGCTGCGCCCGAGCGCAACCGCTTTGCCTACCGTCTCGACGGATTCGACGCGGGCTGGGTCAATGCCGGCGCCGACAAGCGCTTTGCGACCTACACCAATCTCGATCCGGGCACGTATGTGTTCCGCGTGCGCGTGGCCAACAAGGACGATGTCTGGAGCGAAGACGTGGCCGCGCTGGCGATCACGATCGAGCCGCCGCCATGGGGTACCGCCTGGTTCCGGATCGGCATGATCATCCTGACCTGCGGCGCGATCTATCTGGGCATGCGGATCCGCTTTGCGAGCCTGCGCCACCAGAAGGAGCGCCTCGAGCACCAGGTCAGCGCACGCACCGAGCAGGTCGAGCAGCAGAACCGCATGCTCGAGCTGCAGACCGAGGAACTGCGCGAGCAGGAGCGGCGCGGCCGTCACCAGAGCAACGAGCTGGCGCTCGCCTACCGCGCCTTGCAGGACAACGAGGAAGTGCTGCGCCATGCCAAGGAGCGCGCCGAGGATGCGACGCGCCAGAAGTCGGAATTCCTGGCCAATATGAGCCACGAGATGCGCACGCCATTGGCCGGCGTGATCGGCATGCTGGGCTTCGCGCTGCGCGACCTGGCGCTGCGCGACACCACGCGCGAGCAGATCCTGCGCGGCCAGGCCAATGCCCAGGCCCTGCTGTCGATCATCAACGACCTGCTCGACTTTTCCAAGATCGAGGCCGGCAAGCTGACCGTGGAGCGGATCGACTTCGACCTGCACGCCAAGATGCGCAACGTGGCCAGCCTGTTCGACGAACAGGCGGCAGGGATGGACCTGGCGTTTTCGGTGCTGGTCGATGACAACGTGCCGCGCTATCTGGTGGGCGACCCGACCCGCGTGCGCCAGGTGCTGGTCAACCTGGTCGGCAATGCCTTCAAGTTCACCAAGGCGGGCGGCGTGACGATCCACGTCGAGTGCCGGCCAAGTGACCAGCAGGGGGCGGGCGAACAGCACATGATCCGCTTCACGGTGCGCGATACCGGCATCGGCATCCCGGCTGCGGCCGTACCGCGCCTGTTCCAGAAATTCGAGCAGGCCGACACCACCACCACGCGCCGCTACGGCGGCACGGGCCTGGGCCTGGCGATCTGTCGCCAGCTGGTCGAGCTGATGGGCGGGACCATTGGCGTGAACAGTGTCGAAGGCGAGGGCAGCGTGTTCTCCGTGCTGCTGCCATTGCGCGATGGCGTCCCGCCTGCCCATACCCCGCACGTGACGCACGCGCCGCACAGCCACCAGCTGACGGTCCTGTGCGCCGAGGATTTCCCGACCAACCAGGTCATCGCACGCCTGATGGTCGAGGAGATGGGCCATGCGATCGACATCGTCGGCAACGGCACCGAAGCGGTGGCGGCGTGCGCCCGCAAGCGCTACGACCTGGTGCTGATGGACGGGCGCATGCCGGAGATGGACGGGGCCAGCGCCACGCGCCTGATCCGCGCCGGCGGCCCGCCCGACGCGCCGGTGCTCGACCAGCACGTGATGATCGTGGCGCTCACCGCCAACGCCAGCGGCGAAGATCGCGCGCGCTACCTGGCCTGCGGCATGGACGCCTTTTTGACCAAGCCGATCGACGAGGCGGCGCTGCACCTGCAACTGGCGCGCGCGATCGAACGCCAGCTGCAGCGCGGGTTCCCGTTGCCACTGCTGGCGTATGGGCCGGTGCTCGCCATGGCACCGGCTGCACCTGCGCCGGCTGCACCTGCGCCGGCTGCACCTGCGCCGGCCACACCTACCGCTGCCCTGGACGCCCTGTTCGGTGTGGAGGCGCCAGCGGCGCCGCCTGCAGCGCGGACTGACCACCTGGGGCTGCGCCTGCGCGCTGCGTTCTGCAACGACCTGCCGCGCCGGCGCGCCGAACTGGACGCCGCCCTGGCAGACGACGACTTCGAGGCCGCAGGCCGGATCCTGCATGGGCTGCGCGGCAGCGCCACCTATCTGGCCGAGCCGGCACTGGAAGCACTGTGCGGCGAACTGGAAGCGGCCGCCGACGGCCACGATGGCCAGCGCTTGCGCGCCGGCTTGCCGAGGCTGGCCGCGGTGCTCGACACCTTCGAAACGGGCGCCCCTTCCTGACACCTGCTTATAATGAAGTTCCTGAGGAATCTGGTGGAGACGTGATGAACGTGCTGGTGGTCGACGACGATGTGGTGGCGCGCATGATGCTGATGCATCTGGTGGACAGCTGCGGCAGCCATGCGATCGTCGAAGCCGAAGACGGCGAGGATGCCTGGCGCCAGTTGGCGGGCGGCCTGCAGCCCGACATCGTGTTCTGCGACCTGCGCATGCCGCACCTGTCCGGGATCGAACTGCTGCAGCGCGTGCGTCAGACCCCGCTGCTGGCGGCGCTGCCGTTCGTGCTGGTCTCGGCGGCGTCCGACAGTGCCACGATGGACGAAGCGGCGCTGGCCGGTGCCAGCGGGTATATCGTCAAGCCATTTCGCCACGAGGATGTGCGCGCCCAGTTCGAGCGCCTGTTTGCGCAACCCGACGCGAACGAGGCGATCGATGCGGCCGATGCAGCCGACGCGAACGATGAAGCACCGGACGCGGTGGCGCGCCGGCTCGGCATCGACCTCGATCGCCTGCGCCTGTACCTCGACGGCCTGGCGCGCCAGTTGCAGGCAGCGCAGGGCGGGTTGGCAGAAGGCGCCGAGGGCATCGAACAGCGTGCGCGCCTGCGCGCCGGTTGCAGCATGCTTGGCCTGCACGGCGCCGCCGCAGCGCTCGACCGGGCGCCGCTCGCGGCAAGTCTGACGCAGGCACAGGCCGCAGTGGCGCGCCAGATCGAGCGCGCGGCGCGTGCGTGACGTTGCAGTCGATGGCATGACTGCCCGACAAACCCGCTTGCTGCCGATGTGCTTTGGATCTACGATAGCGCGCGGATGTTGCGTGACCGGCGCTGCCGGTCGACTGCTTCGCTGTTAGCGGGGGATCACGCCATGAACGACGTCACCAGTGCCGCGCTGTCCCCGTCCGGCCACACGGACGGCTTCGCCCGTGCGCACTTGCCGCCGCCCGACGCCTGGCCCGACTTCCTGTTCGACCTGCCCGAGCTGCAGTACCCGGCGCGCCTGAACTGCGCGAGCGCGCTGCTCGACGATGCCATCGCGCGTGGCTGGGGGGCGCGCACGGCGCTGATCGGCGCGCACGAACGCCTGACGTATGCCGAATTGCTGGCCCAGGTCGACCGCATTGCCCATGTGCTGCGCCACGATGTCGGGCTGGCCACCGGCAGCCGCGTGCTGGTGCGCGGTGCGAATTGTCCGATGATGGCGGCCTGCATCCTGGGCGTGATCAAGGCCGGTTGCATCGTGCTGCCGACCATGCCGCTGCTGCGCGCACGCGAGCTGGGCGCCATTGCCGACAAGGCGCGCATCAATGCGGTGCTGTGCGCCGATGGCCTGGTGGATGCCATCGATGCGCTGGGCCTGCGCGTGCCGGTACTGGTGTTCGGTGCGCCGGCGCCCGTTGCACCCGGTGCGCTGGAAGAACGGATGGCCCGCCACGACGCCCCGTTCGTGGCTGCCGACACCGCACGCGACGACATCTGCCTGATCAGTTTCACGTCCGGCACCACCGGCATCCCCAAAGGCACCATGCACTTTCACCGCGACGTGCTGGCCGTGTGCGACTGCTTTCCGCGCCACACGCTGGACTCGCGCGCGGACGATATCTTCATCGGCACGCCGCCGCTGGCGTTCACGTTCGGGCTGGGCGGCCTGCTGCTGTTTCCGCTGCGCGTCGGTGGCGCAGGGGTGTTGCTCGAACGCCTGAGCCCCGAGGCGCTGCTGGCGGCCATCGCCGACTACCGTGCCACCGTGTGCTTCACGGCGCCGACCTTTTATCGCCTGATGGCGGCGCAGGCGGACCGTTTCGACCTGACCAGCCTGCGCGCCAGCGTGTCGGCCGGCGAGCCGCTGCCGCTGGCCACGCGCGAGGCCTGGCAGGCGGCCACCGGACTGGCGATGATCGACGGGATCGGCGCGACCGAACTGCTGCATATTTTTATTGCCAGCGCGGGCGCAGCCATCCGGCCGGGCGCGACCGGCAAGCCGGTGCCGGGCTACCAGGCCTGCATACTCGATGTCGACGGCGTACCTGTCGGCCCGGGCGTGATCGGCCGCCTGGCCGTGAAAGGCCCGACCGGTTGCCGCTATCTGGACGACGAGCGCCAGGGTGATTACGTGCAGGGTGGCTGGAACATCACGGGCGACGCCTACGAAATGGACGCCGACGGCTATTTCTACTATCGCTCGCGGACAGACGACATGATCATCTCGGCCGGCTACAACATCGCCGGCGCCGAAGTCGAAGAAGCGCTGCTGCACCATCCGGCGGTGGCCGAGTGCGCCGTCGTGGGGCGGCTCGACCCCGAACGCGGCCAGGTGGTCGAGGCCCACGTCGTGCTGCGCGCAGGGCAGGTGGGGTCGGCGGGCCTGGCATGCGAATTGCAGGAATTCGTGAAGGCGCAGATCGCCCCGTACAAGTATCCCAGGGCCATTTTGTTCAAGGAAAAACTACCTCGCACCGAAACCGGTAAACTACAACGCTTTAAATTACGCACGAACGCAGATTGAGGACAGCATGCAGGAAGTGGATGGACGTGAAGAAGACCCAGCGATGGGCGGGGCAGCCGAGCTGGACATGGAAAGCCGCCTGACGGACGAACATCACCAATCGCTGCGCCTGTGGCTGCGCATGCTGTCGTGCACGACGCGCATCGAGAACGAAATCCGCAGCCGTCTGCGGACGACGTTCGACATCACGCTGCCGCGCTTTGACCTGATGGCGCAGCTCCAGCGGCATCCGGATGGCCTGCGCATGGGGGAACTGTCCAAGCGCATGATGGTCACGGGTGGCAATATCACGGGGATTACCGACCAGCTCGAGCGCGAGCAGCTCGTGGTGCGGGTGCAGGATGTGAACGACCGGCGCGCGTCGGCCGTCAAGCTGACGCCAGCTGGGCGCGCGGCGTTCGACGACATGGCGGCCGTGCATGAGCGCTGGATCGAGGAAATGCTGGCCGATGTGGCAACAGAAGACAAGGCGACGATGATCGCGTTGTTGTCGACCATGAAGCGCAGTTTGCGGGTGGATGACGGGGTATAGCTGGTCCCCCCGACTGGAATCAGGAAAAGGCCGGAAACCCGCATGAATGCTGGCTTCGGTAGTGAGGGGGTCTAGCAGATACCAACGAAAGTACCAGCAGGCGTCACAGGCTCAGTCGCCGAACCGCACCGCCCATTCTTGGATGTACGCCGGGCCGGCATCACCTTGCGGTCGCTCTTCACCTTTCAGCAGCAGCCCGGCGCTGTTCATCGTCGTTAGGCGGGCTTCATACAGCGTCGGAACCAGTGGGTCACCGACCTGGCTACTTGGGTCTGTGACGTTGGCCACGATTGATGTGCCAACGCCGTAGACGCGCACATCGCCCTCAACGGCTGGCGCCGCGCCAATATCGCGATCCGACAGTCGCTTGCCGTGGTGGCGTAGGCATTTAACTTTTCCGAGCATGGCCAGAGTGTAGCACCGTTGATTTCGGTCAAACTCTGGTAACGGATGGTCGATACTATCTGGGAATGAACAAACGAACCGATCGTCTGACCGCTACGCACGTCGACCTGGCCGTCAATGTGGCCGCCGCTTTCAACTTGGCTGCCGGGGTTCGAGCGCTGCACGAGCAGGGCGTATCCCCCGCGATCGTGCAGCGGGTGCTCATCGATGGTGGGCCACAGCGCGGCACTACTTCGGCTAGGCCTGAACCGTCTTCGCGTGGCGCGCAGCGCACGTAGCGGGTTGCTCAAGCAGCGCGATCACACAGAGTGACGTAGTGCATTGGCGCGTTAATGCACCCTGCTTAATTTTTCTCAAGCAACAGGATCAAGCGCGCGTCCTGCCATAATCGGCTCATGGAACAACGAACCGATCGCCTCACCGCCGCATACGTTGACCTGGCTGTCAGCGTCGCTACCGCGTTCGGCCTGGACGCCGCGGTACGCTTTCTTCACAAGCAAAAAACAGCACCCGCTATCGTACAGCGCGTCCTCATCGAGGGTGGGCCGCGTCGAGGGGCTCGCCCATCAGACGCTCCATCATCGCCTCGATAGCCGGCGAATCGCATGGCTCGCCGGCGATGACCACCAGTTGCGGCATCCGGTCCTTGTGCTCTTGGTGAACGGTCAGGACGTGGCCGCCGCCGCCCGGCGTGATGGCGTGGATCTCGAAGTCCATCAGCGCTGCTCCAAGTATCGGCTGGCGCCGAACATGCGCACCGCCAGCACCATAGGTGCGCGGCGCCAGGTCGGCACGCCGCACGCAGTTAGCGCCTCGCCGTAAATCACATCGGCGACCTCGCGCGGCACGATGCCCTTTTCGTACAGGTAGTCGTGAACAACAGCCGCTTCGTCACCGATTCCACCGAACAGCCAGTACGTCAGCGGCGCGCGCGGCACGCTGGCATAGTCGGTGACGAAGCCCTCCGGCACCAGCACCACGTCGGCCAGCAGCGCCGAGTAGTACGTCAGGGGCGCCAGCAACACGCGATCCTTGCCAAAGAGCGACACGCGCTCATCACGCAACTTCGTCAGGAACTCACCACCTGGCTGGGCTAGCGGGGCGTCACTTGGCTTGGCGAGCATTGCGCACCTCGTCGCCGGTGTAGGTGCCGGTGCATTGCATGGCCAGGTTCGAGCAGCCGGGCAGGGCCAGGAACAGGGCGAGCAGCAGGATGCGTTTCATGGCATGCCTTTCAGGTTGTCGTACTGGGACATGTTCCGGCCGCGCATGATCGAGATCAGCAGGTCGGCGTAGTTGGGATCGGTGGCGTAGCCGGCCTTGGCGACGGCACGGGCCCAGCCTTCGCCGGTCTTCTCTCTGAAGCAGAGCACGTAGCGCGGGTTCACCTTGAGGAAATTGGCGTGGTCGACCATGCACTCGGCCCAGTCCTTGTAGGCGCGGAACTTGTCGGTGACCTGCGTGCGCACGCCCTTGATGACTTCGTGCGTTGTGACGAGCGTCACAGGCCCTTTCCACTTCGGGCCCGGCTTGATGCCGAACAGGTTGCAGCCTGGCGCACGCGCGCCCCAGCCGGATTCGAGTGCGGCCTGCGCCAAGATCAGGCTCGCGGGGATGCCGGTGGCGCGATGCGTTGCTTGCGCTGCGGGCAGCAGCATGGTGATGAATGCGGTTGGCGGCATGGTCATTGTTCTTTCTGCGGCGGATCGGCGGGGAGATTCAGCTTCGAGTTCATCAGCGCCTCGAACTTGAACAGGGCTCGCGAACCCATGTGGGCGGCAATGCCGACCAGGGCGTATTTCATGGGAGAGGAGGCACTGGCTGCGTCACAAAGGTGGGCGGTGATGATCCCGGTGAAGCCTGAGACGGACAATTCGCCGACGAGTTCAGTTAGATTCCAGGCGCGTGCGTGGCCTTCGCGCATCTTGCGCACGAAGCTCGCCCATCCGCCCCACAGGGAAATGGCGATCAGCAGCCCCCAGCTAACCAGGGTGTCGTAGTCGAGGCCGCCAGGGGGCGGGGTAGTAGGGGTCATAAAGACCTTTCGGAAATGAAAAAGGCCACCCGAAGGCGGCCGTATAATTGTGAAAACTTCTTGGAGCAGCGAATGTCCTACGATCCGATCCAGCTGGGCGCGGCACTCGCGTACATCATCAATGCCTGGTTAGCGTCCCGGCGCAAGTAGCCGACGCTGCCGTTCCTCCTCCGTTTCCAAGTCCATGAATGCCGCTGGCGAGAGCAGCAGCCCCCGCTGGCCGGCTGGCACAGCCTGGCGCGGCCCGGCGAGCGTGCGCGGTACGTCCAGCGCGCGGCCCGATTGGAAGCCCACCTTGATGCTTTCCAGTGGATCGCCGATAGCGGCCTGGCCGAACGGGATCTTCGACAGCACGGACTGGCTCAAGATCCGTTCAGCCATGCCGCCCAGCGCGCCGGCCGTGTTCGAGTTGTTCACCGCGGCACCGCTCGGCTGGAACTGCTCGTAGCGCGACACGCGGCCGATCGCCTTCAACTGGTTGATCTCTTCCGGCTGGAAGAACAGACGCAGCTTGCGGTCGCCGATCGTGTCGAGCGCCTTCACGTACGTGGCGCCGGCGAAGTTGCCGACCTCGTCCGCCTGACCATACAGCGCCTTCGATTTCAAATGCCCCAGGATCTGCTCGCGTACGGCGTTCATCGCCACGGGGTTCGCCTTGATCGAGCTCTTGAGCTGGGCCACGCTCATGAAGTCGGCCTTTTTGCCGGTGCCGACGATGAAGTCCTGCACAAACTTGTCCGGCTCGACGCCATCGCGCACAGCCTGCAGCGCGGGGGTCTTCTCGACCAGTCCCATGTACATGCGGTTGACGCGGCGCGCGCGGTTGAACGCGTTGATCGAGTCCTGGCCCAGGTCCTGCGCCGCGCCGGCCGTCATGCCGCCAGCCGTGGCCAGTTGGTTCCCGTCGACCGCCGGCGCCGCGCCACGCCCGATCAGCGGGGCCTCGTCCAGCGCCTGCCGCACGGCACCGAGCGCATAACGCACGTTCCCGTCCATGCTCGAGCGCTGCAGACGGCCGATGTTCGACTTGAACTGCTCGGCGATCTCGACCGTCAGCGGGGTTTTGGCGTTGGCGAAATCGTTCAGCTTGTTGCGGATATCGGGCGTGAGGAACGACTCGACGTTCGCCTCGTTCAGCAGGTCGCCCGCGCGGTTGGTAAAGGTGACATGGTCCAGCGCGGCGCTGCGCCCGCGCGAGTCTCGAGCTCGGTCGTACAGCTTGCCGATCACGTCGCGTGCACGCTCGTCCCGGCGCTCCAGCGCGCCAATGATCCGTTCGCCGCCGGCGTAGGCATCGTCTGCCGCGCCGGCGCCCAAGTTGTTCAGCCCGGACTTGAGCGCCTGGTTGTTGCGGTTCTCGGTCTGGCCCAGGAACTGCGCGGTGCTGTCCCGGCTGTTGATGCCCAGCTTTGCCAGGTTCTTCTGCTGCGTCACCACGGCCGGATCCAGCGTCAGACCGGCGGCCGTCGGCGTCAGCCCGGTGAGCCGGTAGTCGGCCAGGCGCCGCACAGCGTCGGGCGATACCTGGTCGCTGGTGCGGAATGCCTTGGCCACGTCGTCGCGGATGCTCTGCGCCACCTGGCGCGGCAGCTCGCTGAGCGTGACACCCGAGTCCTGCAGCGCGTTGTTGATCGTGATGTCGATTCGCTGCGCCTGCTGTGCCGTCGGCGTGGCCGGTTGCATGCGGCGCGCGACGGCGCCGGCTGCGCGCTGCACGCCACCCATTGCCATCGGTGCGCCGACGCCGGCCGCCAGGGACGCCACAAGCTGCGCAGTGTCGCCGCCGCCAGTCTCGCGCGTGTATCCGCCGGCCAGGCCAGCAGCGCCCGCTGAGGCCAGTTGCTGGCCCGGGTTGGCCGCCAGCATGCGCCCCGCCGCCTGCGCGGTGCCGGTCAGCCCCTGCGATACTTTGCTTGCCGTCCCCATCATGCCGGCACCACCGGCGACCAGGCGCGAAGCATCCCCGACAATGCGTTCGCCAGCGGTGCGCGGCTGCGGCAGGCCAAGGCCATCAGCGATCGTAGTACCGGTGCGCGCGGTTGGCTTGTTGCCCAGCACTGGCGCGGCCAGCGTGCGCAGCGGGTTGCCAACGAAGGTGTCGAACACCTCGCCAACGCCCTCGATGCCGTAGCGCGCGGTCAGTCCGGCCTGGCGCGGCACATCGGAGATTGCGTCACCAAGCTGAGCACCGAAGCCGCGCTGCTGCGCTGGCGCCGCGTCGAACAGTTCGGCCGACAGGTCCCGGCCGCCTTTCTTCGGCGCCGGCGCATCGCCGAACAGTTCAGCGGAAAGATCACGTCCTGCCATCACTGGCCTCCAATCGTATAGCCCTTGGCACGAAGGGCGGCGGTTACTTCTTTCGTGCTGCGCCCGCTGGCGCGCGCGGTGGCAGTGATGTCGGCAAGGGACACCGTTTTGTTGCCGGCGGCCGCCGGTGCGGCCGCGCTCGGCGCCGGCACAGACGGTTGTGCAGGTGCTGCGCGCCCAGCAGCAGTTTTCGCTGCCTCGATCACGTTATTCAGCCGCGCCTGCTTATCCTTCACAGTGCCAGGCGCATCCCCGATCTGCGGGAAATACGATTTGCGATACCCTTCAAGCTGCTCTTTCGTGTAGGCGGCGCCAGTACCGAGCGTCAGTGCGGCGTCCAGAATGTCGAGTTGGGCGGCATCCACTTTCTGGCGCGACTCGCCAGTGAGGGAGTTTGCTGCAGCTTCGGCGCCGACCCCGCGCAAGCCCTGTGCGAGCAGACTTGGAGTGGCCGCGCCCGGGGCATCCTTTACCGCCGCCTCAAGCTGCGCCTCCGAGAATTGCAGACGTTGAAGCAAGGTCGACGCTTTGCGCTCACCTTCCGACGCGGTCGCGTGCTTGGTTGCAGGGCCGCCAGGGATGGGCTCCAGATTGCCGTTAGCTGCCCAACGGTAGCCACCTGGCGCCCGGCCGCCGCCGGTTTGAGCCTGCTTTTCAATCGCGAGCCGCTGCCGGCTGATGCCAAGATTTTCGCGTGCAATCGCATTGCTGGCTGCAGCATCAGGCGACATAGTGCGCTGGAATGCTTGGCCAGGCTGCAGCTCATACGGGTTCACTGCCACACTGCGCCCGCCCAAGTTTTCAAGCTCGAGCTTCTCGCGCGGTGACAGGCCGTCGAGCTGCTTGACGCTGCCGTCGTCCGCCGTGCGCACTGCCACCGGCTTGCCGTTCGGCCCGTTCACGAACGTAATGCCGCTGTCGAACTTCGGCGGCGCCTTGGCGAACGACTTGCGCAGCTCCATCGCACCCATCGGGTCGAACTGGGCCACGTTGTTGACGAACGCGTTCTGGTCAAAGCCATCAGGCCCCTGCGCCGCCTGCGCGGCCTGGGCGATGCGCGCCTGTTTCTCGATCTGGCTCTGCTGCTGGGCCAGGTCGCTTTCGACGCCCTGGATCTGCAGGCCGCGCAGCTTTTCAGCCTGGCCGGTCTGGCGCGCCTGGGCTTCCTGCTGCTGGTACGCGCCCAGGCCGCTGCCGAGAATCTGGCCGAAGCTGGTAGGGCGGGTCGATGGCCCGGAGGCCTGGAGAATCTGCGCCGCCGCAGCAAGCAGCCCCTGCGACTGCGGGTTGCCGCTGAACATTTCGAAAAGTCCTGCCATGTCTCCCCCCTTACCAGCCGTAGCCGAACGATTGCACCGGCAGTTTTGTCGGTGCCACTTGATAATTGCCCGCCGTCCCGTTGGTCTGGAGGGGTGTTGCACTGCCAGTGCCGCCGAACAGGTTGCCGAACTGGTTGCCCAGCTGCGCGCCGAGCAGGCCGCCGCCCAGGGCCGCGCCCGCGTTGCTCGAGTACAGCGGCTGCGACACGTTGCCGGTCGTCTCGTTACTGGTCGTGCTGTTTGTCGAGCCGCTGGTCGTGCCGCTGTTCGATGTCGTGGCGCCGGCGCCGAGGAACGGCTGCAGGATGCCGCTGATCGAGCCGAGCCGGCCGACGTCTGCATTGCTGTAGCCCGCCGCAGTGCCGAGCAGTCCCTGCTGCAGGCCGATGCCGGTTGCCATGTTTGAACTGTTCTGGCCGCGCGTGCCCATCAGCGCCTGGATGTTCGTGTTGTCGGCTGCTTGGCGCATCGATGCATCCTGCTGCGCCACACCGTACTGCTGCGCGCCCAGGCCCTGAGTCGCCGACAGCGCGCGGTTCGAATCGCTCTCGTACGCGTTCGCCTTGGCGCCGACAGCGGCGTTCGTGGCATTCTGGCCGAACATGGACGACGCGCGCGCCAGCTCTTTCTGCTGCTGGCCGATCGCGTTGCCCTCGGCGATGCCTTGCCGGGAGCCGCCGTACTGGCCGGCTGCGATGGCGCCACCACGGATCGACGGCAGCACGTTCTGCAGCAAGTTCTCGTTGCTGTCGTCCTGCATCTGTTGGAAGCCGAGGCGGTTCATCCCGATCGCGCCGCCGATCTGCTGATCCAGGTATGGGTTCGCGCCCGGCGTGCCGTTGATGAAGCGATCGTAAGCGCCGGACAGGTCCATGCCGTTCTGTGATGGCGCGCGCACCTGCGCGGCCTGCATTGCCGGAGCATCGTACTGGCTGCTGGTGAGCGCGTTCGTGCTGGCATAGCCGTTGTTGAGGATCTGGCCAGCATTGGCGTTCAGGAAGCTGTTGCCGGCGCCTGAGAGGCTCGATCCTCCATTCGACAGCGCGCCGCCCAGGCTGCCCAGGATGCCGCCACCGTTCTGGCCCAAGAGCTGCGCAATGCGCGGATCCAGCGTGTTGGTCGCGGTACTCGACTGCGAACCGTTCTGCGTGACCGCCTCGGTGCCTTTCTGCGTGCCGCTCTGGTTCTGGCCGGCTTGCGCCGCCTTCGCGTTGTTTTTGCTCGACAGATAACTGCCAGTTGCGCCGATTGCGGCGCCTGCTACTGCGACCCAAGCCATGGATTTACCCCTTCAATTTCAGTTGGTCAGCGCAGAAGGACAGAAACTCTGCCTCGCTCGTTGCGATGAATTCGGTTTTGATGTCGTCGACATCGGTCTTGTGCGTGCCGTGCACCGTCAGCCAGCGTGCGTCGGTCAGCGCGTATGCGGCGCGCTTGGTGCCTGGCGGCGATACCTCCACGTGGCCGGCCTTGACGTGCTTGACGCCCTGGTCGGTCAGGACCAGCAGTTCGCCTTCGAGCAGCACGTTCAGGTTGTCGAACTTGTGAATGTCGCCCGTCAGCACGGTGCCGGCGGGAATTCGCAGTTCACGCCCGTAGACGCCGTGCGAAAAGTGGTGCTCCACCGGCATTTCTACCGGCGCCAAGTCCCGCACGATGGCCTGCTCGAGCGCGAACACGCGGCCACGATCGAGGCACGTTGCGCGCGCGACCGGAAGGTCGTAGCCGACATGGGCCGGCGTGATCGCGGCCGGCGGCGCGAAGTTCGGTTGCGTCATCGTGATCCTTACCCGAGCGGCGTCCATACGCCGTTGCTGTTGTAGTAGTAGTACCCCTCGCCGCTGCCAGGGTTCCAGTCCGCGCCATTCGTGTAGACGATCATCCCCGGCCCTGGATCGTCCGGCGGCGCCGCCATTGGCGCGAGCCGAAGACTTGCAGCAGGCGCGAGCAGGGCGGAGAACAAGCCGGCGATGCGGTTCAGCTCTTCGTCCAGGTAGCGGGGAATGTCGGCCTGGCTCGTCGGCACAGGGCCGGCCGAGTACCCGACGATCGAACCTTTCGGCGTCTTCACCATTTGCCCCCTTTGAGAATTTCTATATCAAAGCTGTCGAGTTTCCACTGCACCGCGCTGCCCGACTCGAACCGGATCGCCAGGTAGCGGTAGCTGACCATGCAATCAACCGCGATGTCTTCGCCGATCACGAACTCGATCTCGGCGTCGTATTCGGGATCCGCTGCCGGGTCCGTCATGTGGCCGCCGACGCGCACGATCACGGTCTCGCCGGGGTTGCCAGTGATGCGCGGGCGGATGCCGACGATCAGCTTGGTGAACTCAGCCTCACCGAAGCTCAGGCCGCGCCGCTCCATGTACGAAGCCGGCGGCGTGCCGTTGAACGTGACCGACGAATCGAGCAGCAGCAGCTGCTTGTCCGCCGACGCCATCAGCACGCGCATCAGGTTCGGCGTGAAAGCCGGCACGTTCCAGGCGGTCAGGTCGGTGATCCAGGCATCGTTGTCCGACGACCAGCTGTCGTTGAGCGTGTTGTCGACCGGGCCGTATGCCGCGTGGTGCAGGGCAGGGATGTCGCGGTAGGTGACCGTGCGATCCTTGTAATTCCACACCATCGCCTTGTTCGGCACCGTGTTTCCCACCGACGCGTAGCAGACATACACCTCGTTCAGGAACGGATTCTTGAACACGAACGAGTGGCTTGCGTACTCGGTGTCGATGTCCTGGAACAGCGCCCGGCGCGCCACCTTGTCGAGCACCGGCGTGGCCGACTGGCCATCGTGCACGACCACATCCGAGTTGGTCAGCACGAAGTGCAGGCCGTCCAGCTCGACGATGCAGTTTCGGTTCATCGCGCCCGACACGCCCAGCACCTTGCGGAAGCTGAACATGTAGCCGCCGCCCGTGAAGTCCATCCGATAGACGGACTGTTCCTTGTAGATGATCAGGCTGTCGCGCAGCACCAGGCCATCGACGATTGGGTCGCTGCCCTCGGCAAGGTCGGTGTCGCCCGATTCCGACGTCGGGTCGCCGTGCGCCCAGCTGCTTGGCACGCCCCCCGGGTCTGCTGGCGAGGACCACATGACATTGAATGGCAGGTTCACACCATCGCGCGTCACGTTCAGCGCGACCAGGAAGTTCCTGTACGCACGCATCGATTTGCAGAACGTGTTCGCCGGCCAGTTGTCGAGCGTCTGGAAGCGACTGTTCACATCGAGATTCCACCGCTGCGGCGGGTCGACCTCGTTGCCCGGGTTCAGGATCGGGATGCCAGACAGCACCGTGCTGGTCCAGGCGTTCGGCTCGCCGCTGTAATCCACGTCGGCGCCGGCAGTCTGGCGCGTCAGGTTCACATGGTCAGTCTCTCCGTCGATGATCGCGCTGGCGAAGATTTTCTTCTCGCCAGCGTAGATCCAGTACCGCATGTTGCCGATGTTGACCGGGCACAGGTGCAGCGGCACGACTTCCGGCGCGCCGTACGTAGGGCCGTGACCGAAAAACTGCATCGCAGCGCCGCCGAGAAAGCGCACGTTGAGCGCGTCCGTCCAGGCATTCGGCGGCAGTTCGTGAGCGGCCACGTCCTTGATGACGCCCACGCTGCCAGCATTGGGGATTCGGATCATCGGCATATCACCACCAGTAGACTACGACTTCACCACGGCCACCGTTGCCGCCATTGCCGCCAGGCTGCGCGCCGACGTTCTGACCAGTGGCGCTGCCGCCGCCGCCACCGCAACCGATCGAGCCATTGCCGCCGGATGTCCCGGCGGTATTCGCGTTTCCGTTGCCGCCGCCGCCACCAACGCCCGGCAGGCCTTCTGCAAACGCTGGGTCGATCACAATAGGCCCGCCATTTGCAGCGGCACCTGCCGTGTTAGAACCTCGCTTGCCGCCCGCGCTGCCGACGCCCCCATTGGTTGGGCCGCCAGCACCGCCACCAGCACCGCCTCGCCCGGAACTCCCCCCGGGAGATGAGCCTGTGCTGTTACCGCCGCCGCCACCACCGTTTTCGGCATTGCCGTTCGCCGGCGCGCCGTCCGGGCCGCGTGCTGGAGTAGTCGCAGACGCCGTCACCACACCGAAAGATTGTGTGCCGCCCGCACCACCGAGTCCAACGCTATTGTTCGTCACGGCGCCGTTTCCGCCATTCACTGAGATGAACGAACCAAACGATGAGATCCCGCCAGCGGTACCGGAGTTTGCAGGCCCCGGAGTCGAAATGCTGCCCGCTCCGCCCAAGCCACCTGCGCCGACAGTGACCGCTACTGGCACTAAAACTTTGGAGGCGTCGATCAGCATCGATGCAAAAGCGCCGCCCCCGCCGCCGCCGCCTGGCACGCCTGCAACACCACCACTACCACCGCCGCCGCCCGACAGCAGCTCGACGTAATACATGGATGCCCCGGCTTTCGGCGGGAACACACCAGAGGCGGGGAACACTTCGAACTTCTGCTCGAATGGATCGGCGCCGAGCGTGACGCCAACTTTCAGCCCTTCGTTCATTGCGTGTCCCCCGCAAAGGTGGTGCTGACGCTGAACGCGTCCGGGTTGTTGGTCGATGCGCGCAGCTGCCAGCCAGCCGGCAGGATCAGCGGCAGGTAACCCGCATCCGTGTTGAACTGGGACGCCATGGCCTTGCTGAACGCCGACTTGATGACCGAATAGGCGCCCACGATCGCGGCGTTCGCGCCCGGCGAACTCGCCATGGTGTAGGTGAAGGTGCTCGGCCCTGTCACCGTGATCACATACGAGCCGTTGTAGGCCGCTGGCGTGGCGCCGGACACGATTACCGTGTCGCCAGTCGTCAGGCCATGCGGCGCTGCCGTGGTGAGCGTGGCAAGGGCAGTCGTCGAGGTGATCGAGCTGATGGCGCGCGGCACGACGGTAGCGGCGGTTACTGGCACCTCGCGCCACAGTTGCGGGACCTCGGCGGCCTTGATGGTCGAGAAAGCACCCTGTGCGATCGCGTTGGTCGTCGGCGCCACCGGCAGCGTGTAAGTGAACGTGGTCGCGTTCGGCACCGTGATGGCCGCATTCGTCACGTTGTACTGGTCAGGCATGGCGTTCTGCACAGTCACCAGCTCGCCCGTTGTCAAGCCGTGGCTGGCAGAGGTGGTGACCGTTGCGGTGGTGCCGCTGAACGCAATCGAGTTGATCGGCGCGCCCGGCGCACCCTTCACCAGGAACAGGCGCACCACGCCCGCCATCGTGTCGCCCAGCGCCTGCACCTGGAGCTTGTCCACGCGCGTGCCCGACATGATCGTAGGCGATGCCGTCAGCACCGTGCCCATGGCGCCGGTGCCGTCGCGCAGCGCGTTCGCCACCGCGATGGTGACTTTGCCCAGCTTCGGGATGGATGCGTATTGTGCTTGCGTGGTCATTTAGACGATTCCTTGTGCTTGAAGAAGAAAGCCGGGGACCGGCGTGTTGAGGTAGGCAAACGCGCCGTTTTGGTATGCCAGGAAGTACTGGCCGGTCATGGCCGGCGGCGCCGGCAGCATCGAGCTGAATGACAGGTTGTCGATGTAATTCTTCGTGATGCCGATCAGCCGGTATTCGGTACCGGTATCGACCATCACCACATACTGGCCGGCGACCAAGTCGCCCGGCAGCAGCGGGGCGCCGCTAACGCTGCGGATCGCGCGCGCGCCCAGGCCGGACACGTTCATGGTCGGCGCGGCAGTCAGGCTCGTCACGTTCGGCATCCAGACCACCAGCGTGTTCGCCACATAGCCAGTCAGCGCCGTTGCCGGTGCCAGCGTGTACGTGTCGACGACGCCGCTCGCCCGCCCGCCGACCAGCACCGGGCCAGCGAAGCCGGGGAAGCAGTTCTTGACCGCCGTCTTGATGTTGCGCAGGTGGTCGTCGCCCTGGGACTTGGCGTCTGCCGGGCCCGGCGACGTGGGGTCGAGATCGTCAATCAGCACGACCAGTTTTTCGAGTGCCATGTTTTTCCTATGGGGTTCGTGAGTCCGAGCGCACAACCAGATCGCCGGCCGTGCCCTTCGTTGAGTTGGCCGATTTCAGCGCGACCTGATACTTGCCTTCCCATGTGGCCTGGCCTTCGAGGTTGCTCGTGAAGGTCATGGCTTCGATCATGGTTGCGGCCAGGTACAGCGATGGGTTTCGCTCCATCAGCCAGTTGCGGCCGTCGACGGCGTCATCGAGCGGTGGCAGCGTCATGCGCGCCGACAGATCCAGCTGGTACACGCCGTCGGGCGTCGGCCCGAGGTAGAGCGCATCGCCGATCACCGTGTAGTGCCGCGGCGCGCCCGCGCAGTTCCCGCTATATCGGGAACGGAATGCATCGGCCGACAGGTAGCTGGCTGGCGCCTGCCACGGCACACCAACCGCGCGGATCTCGACGACGCCCTGCGGCAAGGCCACGACGCCCGTCCCGGCCACAGTCGGCAGAGAGATCGTCGAGTCCATGCCGCGCGCTTCCAGATCGGCGCTCATGCGCTCCTCGGCCAGCATCACCAGGTCGGGCACCAGCGAGGCCAGGTCTTTCCGGTGCATCCACTTGATGACCGAGGCCTGCAGCCAGGCATAGTCGCGTCCAGTTGGGTTCGGCTCTGGCTGCGGCTCCGGGTCCGGCTCGACCAGCGCCGGCGGATAAAAGCCGAGCGCAGTGGCGCCCAGCGGGGAATAACCGAGCATTTTCGTTTCCTTGTGAAATTCCCAGCGAGATGCATGGGCCGTTAATTGGCGCCGATCGAGGTCAGGTACGTGGTAACCGCGCTATTGAGAGCAGCTTCCTGTGCCGGAGTCCGGCCAGAGCCGGCAATGAACATCCCGTACTGGCGCAGCGTGCCGTTGGTGCCGGACGTGTTATTGCTGGAGTTCCTGTTGCCGACAAATATCAAGTTGCTCGACTCGCCTACGTCAGCGTTGACCGTATCCGTGATGCCGACCTGCACGCCTTTTTGGAAGCACGTGGTCGAATTCACCGACTTGCGGCTCACACTCCAGAGACCCGAGATGTCCGATGGTCCGGCGAACGTGTTGTTGGCGTTGACGTCCATCGTATTGATGCGGAAGGATGCGTTGCCAGTGGCCTGTGTGAAGTACAGCAGGATGCCCTTGCCCGTCGTGGTTGGCACAAAGCCCAAGTCACAGCCATTCGTGGACAGATTGCCGCGGATATACAGGCCATAACTTACGTTACCGGGCGCCAGCTTGGAATCGCCGGTGACCGGGTTCACGTTCGTATTGACAAAGCTAGCGGTGCTCGTGCCCGTGAATCCTTGATCAGCGGTAAAGGTCATGCCGGAATTAGCTGCCACGACTGGCACGTTGCGGGCATTGACCAGCGCCGCCTGCTCGGCGTGCGATGCATAAATCTGCAGGACCGAGATCCCCGACCACAAGCCGTTACTGATCAGCGCGTCGAAGAACGTAGCGAGCTTCGCCAGGCGGTCCGTGCTTGGGGCGACGGTCATCTTGGCGGCATACTGACGGGCGGCTTCTGTGCCGGACAGGCCCTCGTCGTACATCAGATCGCCGTGGATTACCACGCCGTTCGGCCCATAATGGACGGTGTCCGCCCCATCGATCGTGACCGAGTCCGCGCTGAACCAGCGGCAATATGCTTTTGTCTCGCCGACAGTTTGCTGCGCGGCGCGCACGGGCGCAGGGTTGGCCCAAGTGCCAGTTTGGATGCGCGAGATGATGAACGGGGTAGTGGCGCCGATCGTTCCTGCGTTTCGCAGCGAATCGATGAAAGTGATCAGGTTGGCGCCGTATGCATTTGCAGCATCAACCGTAGAGCCAGCGTCGTTTTCGCCCTGAGTCCAGTTCATGCCGCGCAGGTTGACGGTCTTGCCTGCGGCCGTCAGATTTGCTTTTGCATCAGCTACCCACGACACCAGCTCATCGTACAAGTCGCTGCGCAGTGCCGGGTCCCAGCAGCCGCGGTTAGCCGTACGAGCCGCCTGCGACAGCGAGGTAGTGCTGTGGCCCTTCTTGATCATGTACAGCGGCACGCCCGGGTTGTCGATTTTCCAGCGGCGGGCGTATTCGGCTTCTGCACCAAAGTACTCGTTAGAGGTTTCCGGGTACTTGCCGCCCTCCAGGTGTACAGCCGAGTTCACCTGCGCCTGATAGGTCAGCCAGGTCTTGGCAAACGGGTCCCAGATAAATACGTCGGTCATTGGGCCTGCGATTGCTGCAGGGACCGTCTGCGCACTGGTATTGCCGTTGCTGTTGCACTGGGACTGACCGGCGAAGATAACCACCTGCGCGGTAGTCGGCGTGCTGCCGCCACCAGTTGAGGGCGTCGCAGCACCGACCGTCTGGTACACGCCGCCGACCTTGAGGTACATGCTGATCACGCCACTGGACAGACCGGTCTGGAAGTACACAGTGCCATTGCTGCGGCCGTCCGCGTTGCTCGGGGCATCTGCAGACGTGACGAAGCGCGAGGTGTCGCCGAGCGCGATCTCGGCTCGCAGATCAGCGACCAGGCTGTCCAGCGCCTTGCTCGCGAGGGTGCAGAACACTTCCTTCGAGCCAGCAGGGAACACCACCGCCGCGCCACCGTTGGAGCTTGCATAAATCGCGGTGCGCGTCAGCGTGACGGTGTTGGTCAGCGTGTACGCGCCGTTTTCCCAGTTCCCCTTGCCGTCATCGACCGAGACGGAAATATTGGTGTCGCCGACAGTGAAGGCAGAGGAGAAGCTGCGGAATGTAGGCGCGGCGCCGCCCAGCGTGATGACGTCGGCACTGGTGGAGGTGGTCGTTTCTTTGACGCGGTCAGCTAGATTCATATGCTCTACTCAAATAGGGTTGTTACAGCTTTCCCGGCCAGATGCGGAACATGCTGTTGTCCGGGTGCTGGACCAGGCGCTTGATGTGGACTTCGTTGCCCATGAACTCGTGGAAGTTGATCTTGTTGTCGTTGCAGTACTTCTCGACGATCACGCTCGGGATGCGCGCGGCGTGCTTGACTTCGGCAGTGCCGTGCGCGCCCTCGTTGTGACGCCGCTTGGCGTCTTCGAGGATCGCGGTGCAGTCCTGCGACCGGCCGATGATCAGCTGGTCGTCCTGGGTGAAAATTTGGGTTGACAGTGACATGCGCGATCTTCCTTAGCCTGCGCTCTGCTCGGATGCGGTCACGGTGAACGTGCCGGCAGTCGGGCAGAGGATGAACGAGGCGCCAGTCGGCAAGTTGATGCCGTACGGCGATCCGATCGTCTGGTTCATGGCCAGGCCAACCGACAACGTGCCGGTGTTCCCGTTCGACCAGGTGGCCACGACGGCGCCGCTGGTGCACGTGAGTGGCGCCACGCCGATGCGCGCCTGCATGGTGCATGTGCCGCCACCCGACAGCGTGAGCGACGCGGTACACACCGGACTGACCGTCACGATCGCTGGCTTGGCCGGGTTCGCCGCCTGGTAGGGCGTGGTCAGTACCAGCGTGCGCGAGGCAGGCAGGCCGAAATTGAACGTCGGCGCCGGCGTGCCAGGGTTGCCCTGTGCGCCAGTTGCGCCCGTGTCACCCTTGTCGCCTTTCGTGCCAATCCCCGGCAGGCCCTGCGGCCCGGCTGGACCAACGATACTTGCGCCATCCTTGCCGTCTGCACCAGCGGCGCCCTTGAGCGAAGCGAGCCAGGCCTGCAGCGTGCCGCTGAAGCCGTCGACGGTGGCCAGCTCGTAAGCGCTCTTGCCATCGAGGCCATTCGTACCGTCGCGGCCAGGGCTGCCAATTGCGCCTTGTGGGCCGACTGGACCTTGCGGAACAGCCGCTTGCAGCACGCCGCCGCTTGCGACCAGCCCAGGGCCGATGCGCAGGTAGTCGGCCAGGTTCGTCGCAGAGTTGAAGAACACGATCGCGTCGACGGGCGGCTGCTGCGGCGTCTTGAGGACGTTGCCAGTGTTGAACTCGTTCTTCTGCGTGAATACGATGCTGTGAGGGCCGGCAAAGGCTGGCAGCGCGGTACATGCGGCCAGCAGCAGCGCGCCGGCCATGGTCAGGATGCGTTTCATGTGTTCTCCGGGTGGTTGTTGGCAGGCCTACAGGCCTTCGCCGTTCGTGAAGTAGAGGTTGGTCGTGCCGCTGGCGGTGATCGCCGCCACGTAGCTGGACGAGCCGCTGGTGAAGCTCTCGGTGGCGCCGGCCTTGATCGGCATCTTCGTCAGGGTCGACACGACGTTGACGTCACCGAAGTGCAGGAATGCGGTCGATGCGCCGTCGTTGACCACGCGCGTCACACTCGAATTGGGGTCGAGCTGCACGCGCGCCGATGCGACGCCAGCGGCCAGCAGCACCGTGTCAGCACCCGAGGGCGCAAAGGTTTTCAGTGTCATGGGTGTTCCATGCAGGGTAAAAAAAAGGCAGCCCCGAAGGGCTGCCCGTGTCGCTGCGCTTGCTACTGGTTACAGCACGTCGAGGACGGCACCGTTTGCCAGCGGGTTGATCGCTTCCAGCGTGCCTTCCAGCAGGATCTGGTTGCGCTCGCTGTCGCCGGTCTTGGCCAGCGGCGTTTTCTGCCATGGGCGCAGGGTCGCGAAGGCCCATTTGTCCGACTGCAGCACGAAAACGTCGCGTGGACGCTGCTGCAGATTCACGACCGCTTTCAGGGTCCCGAAGTCCGACACGTAGACGTCGATCGAAGCGTTCAGCTTGTTGTCGGCTTCCTTCTGGCGCGTCGCATTGCCGGTGAAGGTCGAAAAAGTCTGTTTCTGGGTCGCGCCCATCATCAGCACATTCGGGCGACCGCCAGCGATGAACGTTTTCTGCAGCGTGTCCTTGAGCAGGCTTTCGGTGAAAGCGCGGGCGGTGCCGTCGGTCTGCGCCACGTTACCGCCTGGCAGGTAGTTCGGGGCAACGTAGCCGGTACCCGAGCTGACGTTCGCGCCGGCCATCCAGCCGACCAGGCCACGCATCTGGCGCGGTGCGCTTGCAGTGGTGCCGTTGCGGGTCAGCGCGAATTCCACGTCGAGCTTCATTTCGGCCGACTTCAGGGCCATCTGCTTCGCCATTTCCGACTTCTTGCCGGCCTTGTCGACGCTTTCTTGGGTGCCCGAAACGCTGGCCGCTTCCTTCAGGATCTGGGTGTAGTTGCCCAGGCGGATCTGCGGGGTGACAGCGGTTGCGGTGGTGTCGTCGCCTTCGGCTTGCGCGTTCTGCTTACCCGCGCGCAGTGCTTGGGTTTGCCATTCGTGCAGGGTGCCCGAGGCCTTGGATTTGCCGATCATCGAGTAGAACGGCGTCTCCGACGGCGTGATCATGTCGATGATGTCGGTGAGGTCTTCACGGTTACCGATAGCGGCGGTCGACACGAAGGTATTGGTTGGTGCGGCCATCTTGGCCTCCTAATTTGGGTGGTTACAGGAATTGGGCAAATGCCGTTGCGGCGTCGTTGACCGAGCCGGATTGCTTGAGCTGCTTGACTGCGTTGGTGCGGCCGTCACCAGGGCGTGCCGAATCGGCGTTGCCAGGGCGTTCGACCTTTGGCGGTGCGGCGGCGACCTTCTTGCTGGTCGCACGCGCGCGCTCCATCAAGGCGTCGAACTGCATCGCCTTGCGGGCCATCAGCACGGCGCGGTGGTCGGTGAATTCCGCCTCCTCCGGCGCCAAGCCCTGGCTCACCAAGTACTCTTTGATCTGCGTCGATTCCGCTTTCGCTTTCGCCGGGTCACGCCACTCGGGCAGCTTGGCAAGAAGAAGTTCTTGCTGCGTTGCGAGGTGCTGACGTTGGGCGTCTGCTTGTTCGGATTGCCGCTGACTATTGATCTGCTGCAGCTCTTGCTGGGCCTGTTGAAGCTCCGCGTGTCTTGCTTGCAAGGTGCGTTGCGTCGACAGATAGGTCACCGGGTCGGACTGCAGCAGGTCTTCAGTGAGCTGCGCCGCGAGGGCATTCAGCTCGTATGTTGCTTGGTTGGCGAACGTGCCGAGCTTGTTTGCGTATTCGTCGCGCTGCGACCGCGCTTGAGCGATCTCGGCATCAGCGGTCTTGCGCTGCTCGGCTGCTTCGGCCGTCTTGCGGCTGTAGTCGGCCTGGCGCATGCCGTTTTTGACGTGCTCGGCCATTTCGTCGGCCGTCAGGACCATGTCCTTGCCGTCGACCTTAATCGTGAACGACTCCTGCTTCGGGTCAGCTTCACCAGCAGCAGGATCGATGCCAGCTTCTTCGGCCGCCAGGCGCTCGGCGGTCTGCTCGTCGGTTTCCGGTGGAGCATCCGCAGCAGGGGCGGGCGCAGCTTGATCGTCCGGCTCGTCGGTCAGGCGCGATTCGAACGCGCTGGCCGCGCTGAACGCATCGAGCGAACCGCCACCGGTACTGCCGGTCGTGCCATCCGTAGCCTGCTCGCGGTATGCGGCGCCGGGGAATTTCCAGTATTTCGGGTGCATTCGTTATCCTTCGATCGCGACGATTTCGCCGCTGGAGACTTGATAAGCTGGCGCGCCGACCAGGACTTGGGCATTGATGCCGTTGCCGATGTCGAGCAGGTCGCCGCGTGGTTCGGGGTACCAGATGCGCGTGGTAAGACGGGCGTCCGCGCGGGCAGCGGTGATGACATCGAGCCAGTCACGAATCTGACCAGCCGGGCGGGTACCGGCCATCACGGGTTCACTCCCTCGGCCCGATCCCTCGCCAGCAGGTTGTTCTGGTACTCGAGCTCCACGTTTGCCAGCTTCCCGTCCGTCATCGCTGACTCCAAGGTCGACCGCAGCTTGTGCAGCAGCTTTACCGTCATCCACAGTGTTTCGCGCCCTGCGGGGTCGCGGGCTGGTGAGTTTTTCCATGCTTCGACATGCTCCTGTTCGATGTCAGCGAAGGCCTTGGCGAATGCTGGGTTCTCCAGCACCTGCCGGGCCTGATCGCCTTGAGTGATGCGTTGTTCAAGCGGTTCCATTTGCGGCCATGTCCAGGTTCGATTGGGCCTGAGCTTCGGCCAGGGTTTCGCTCTTCTGCTGTGCTGCGATCTGCGCTTTGACGATGTCGGCGTCGTTCTGCAGGTTGATCTTCCACTGCTCGAACGCCAGCTTCTCGCGCTCGAAGTCGATCTTCGCCATCTGCTCGTCGTGCCGGCGCTGCGCGTCTCGCTCGGCCTGCTCGGCTTCGAGCTGGATGCGGACGGTCTGCTGCTGCGCTTCCAGTTCCTGGCGGTTGCGGTCTACTTCCATCTGCTGTTGTGCCAGCATCTGCGCCTTCTGCATCTCGGCCTGCAGCGTCATCTGCGATTTCTCGCGCTCGAATTCCAGCTGGTCCTTGCGGCTTTGCGCGTCGAGCTGCGCCTTGACCATGGCCGGGTCCTGCTGCTGCGGCTTCTGCGGCATCTTCGATGGGTCGGTGAAGAACTGGTCGCTGTTGCGGAAGCCCAGCGCCTCGGCCATCTTCTTGTCGGCCGCGTGCAGGTTCTCCGGCGTGGCATAGCCGATCTGCAGCGCGGTGACCTGCGCCTGCTTCAAGGCCATGAGGTGCTGGATCATCTGATCTTTGTTGCCGGTGCCCAGGCCCACGTTCGGCGTCAGATCGAACTGGTTCGTCCACTCGCGCGGGTCGATGTCCACCCAGCCGCCGGTCAGCTTGACCTGCTCGGGCTTGTCCTGGTACTGCGTGACCAGGCGCAGCATCTTCTTGAACAGACGCGCAAAGCCTGTCTCGGCCATCGTGCGCGCCACGAGCTCCAGGCGCTCGTCTGCCCGGTTGGTGACGATGTTCGACTGCGTGGCCGTCTGCGCTACCTGCATACCGCCGCCTTGGCTCTGCCGGGTGTAACCAGTGGCTTCCTCGGCGTCGCGCTCAGCGGCTTCCATCATGGTCATCGCGCTGCCGATGTCGCCCACGCCTTGATCCAGGCGGCCAACGGCGCCGGGCGACTTCACGCGAACGATGCCACCAGGTCGGCTGTTGAGCAGATCGTCGAGATTGACCTGCTGGTCGACCGCGAAGTACCGCCCGTTGACCTGCAGGTACAGGTTGTCCAGGATCGAGCGCTTGAGGCTCGTCTTGATGCGCTGGTGCGGCATGGCCAGGTCAGCTGGCGACCATCCGAAGAACTGGTGCGGCAGCGGGATCGATGCCAGGTCGACGAACGGGTTCGAATCCACCTTCTCACGGTCCAGGATCTTGCCGCCGGCGCGCGCCACCTTGAACAGGGCAGGGCCGTCGCCGTCGATGTCGGCATATACGTAGCATTCTTCCAGCCAGACCAGTCGCGAGTCTTCGTCCTGGGCCTCGGCCGGCGCGATCAGCTGCGTCTGCAGGCCGAACACGTCACGCTCGCGCGCTTCCTGCGTTTCCAATGGATCTTCGAAGCTGAACCCCTCGACGTCGTAGCCACGCTCCTGCAGGTAGCCCACGGTGCGGCGCACGCGGTGGCCCTTGAACGTGTTGTCGTCGATGTCCTTGCAGCTGCGCGAGACGAACATCTCGTCAGGGGGGATGTTCTCGATGCACAGGCGGCCACCTTTGCGGGTGCGCTTGACCTCGATGTCGTACAGCATGGCGTCGGGCTGCTCCTGCATCGCCGCGAACTGCTGCTGCGCCTGCGCGAACTGCTGCGGGTCGCCGGCGGCCATCTGCTGGAGTTGCTGCGCGGCCTGCTGGAGGAATTGCGCCTTCTGCTGCGCGGCTTCTTCGTCGGCATAGCCGCGCTGGCCGGTCACCTCGATCTCTTCGTCTTCCAGCAGGATCGCCAGCTGCACGTCGGTCTGACCGAGGTATTCCTCGGTCGTCTCGATCGGCGCGTTGTCCCACCAGACCTTGATGAAGCCCTTCTTCGACTTGAGCGCATCGAAGATCCAGGTGTAGATGATCTCGTAGCCTGGGTTCTTCTTGCGCAGCAGGTGGTTCAGGTATTCGGTGGCCTGCTTGGCCTTCGGCTCGTCGTCCGGCGTAGTGCCTTCGAACTCGACAACGTGGTCAGTGCCGCAGAAAATCTTCATCAGCGGCCCGTGCATGCCCAGCACCGTGTTCGCCACAGTGGTGTCGACGACCGACGACCGGCCTTCGATCTCAGGCGGCGCCAGGTCACCTTTCGGCACGCCTTGGAAGTAGTACTCGGCCTTGGCGCGCGCGGCCGACAGCAGGCCACCATAGCCAGATTCCGCACTGGCGTCCTGCATCTCCGCGTCGGTGAGCGCGCGCAGGTCGTCGTCTGTCATTTTTGCCATGCTGGCGTCTTCCACAAATACACGCGGCCGAGCAGGTAGATGCGAATCCACCGGCCTGGCACACAAAGGGAGAAGGTGAAGTAGTGCCCACCCTCATTGATTGCAACGATTCCGTGCCGCTTCCATTTCGTCACGGCACGATCGATCCAGCTGCGCTTATTCATCAGGTGCTTCCGAGTGATTTGTAGTTGAGCGAGCCGCCCCAAGGCTTTGCGATGTCGCCGTAGGCAATTGCGTGGCGCCGCATCATGTAGGCGTAGCGCACAGCGTCAAGGATGTCGTCGCGCACCTTCGAGATTTTTCCTTTCGAATCCCGGTGGTACTGCAGGAACTCGTCGAAGAAGTCGCGTAGGCCGGCAAACACCTTGAAGCGGCCACTGAGCATCAGGTCGCGAAGCTCAAACAGACCGGCCTCTACGCCGTTGCCGCCGTCAGGCCAAGTGGCCTGCTCGAAGAGCATGTTGAAACCTGCTTCTTCGTAGTAGGCCTTCTGCTGCTTCGCGCTGCCTTTCTCCGTCTGCAGGCCGTCGGCTGGCCAGGCAGTTGGCACGCCTTTGGCCCATGACTGGACGGCTCCCCACGCTTCAATCGGCTTGGTGTTGGCCTTTTTCCATGCCTTGGTGACATAGAACATGTCGCCTTCCGGATCGAAAACCAGCTGAACCTGGGACTGCGGGTGATCCCAGCCGAAGTCCATGCCATCGATGACGCGGAAGTGTTTCGGAATATCGAACGGCTCGCAGGTGATGGCATCTTCAGCCATGTCGTAAATTCGTCCGTGTCCCAGCATCGGAACTCCTTTCGTTCGCATGTCGCGCTGGTGCACAGGGAAGCTGGACAGCAGATTGGCTTTTGCCGTCTCGCTCAGGTGCGGCGCATCGTCCCAGCCCTTTTGCATGTACATCTGCGCGGGGGAGGGCGTGTCCATGAATTGGATGACCAGGTCAGTACGGCCGTTCTCGGGGGTGAAGGTCAGAATGCCACGCCCGCCTGCGCCGTTATCACCGGTGGCAGTACGCACCAGCACCTGGGGGAAGATCTCGGTGTCCTGCGGCTCCTCGTCGATGTGGAACCAGTCGACGCTGTCGCCCATCAGTGCATGCTGACCCTGGCTATACGACCAGAACTGGATGACCGCGTCGTCGGCCTGCACGTCGCCGCCGCCGATCTGACGCACGTACACGGTGCGCAGCGCGTTAGGCGTGCCGGCCATCGACTCGTAGCCCTTGATGTGCTCGGGAGGGATGAGGCCGCCGGAGAAGTTGCTGCCATCCTTCCTGCCCAGGATCGGCTCTTGCAGAAGGTCGCGCGTCTTTTCGCCCGAGTAGCCCAGGCACCAGATCAACGGCGCGTGGCCGAACGTGTGGCCCTCCCAGTCGTCCGGGTAATCGCCGAGGGCGTGTATCGCGTCGATGTAGGTACCGGTGTAGGTCTTGCCGATTCGGTTCGCGGCGATCAGGCAGACTTGGGAGTGGGTGAGAGTGCCGGCCACGAACTCACGCTGCCAGGCATACAGCTGACGGTACAACTGGCGGTAGCGGTAGACCCGGGCGCGCCGCTCGCGCTCTTGGAGCATTGCCAGCAGTAGCTCTTTCTCGGCCCTACTTGTCACTGTCATGGCCGGCGGCCGCACTCATTGCGGCGATCTGGGCGTCAAGTTGCTCGTCGGTGAGCTTGCCGACCTGGTGCTTGACCGGGCCGCCGCCGTCACCGGTGAGCTGCATCTTGTTGCCGTACTTGCGCGGCTTCATGCGTTGGGCCTGCTCGACCCGCGCGTGGATGCGCAGCTTGGCCTTGCGGATCGAGTCGGCGTCGACGCGGCAGTTATCCGCGATCTCGACTATCTCGTCGACCAGGGTGTCGGCCCGCTCGTCGGTAGCAATCTCGTACAGCTTTTCGAATTCAGGGTGCTCGCGCAGCCAGCGGAACACGGCAGCCTTGCTGGGCATGCCGTCGAGTTTGCACACGGCGCGGATGCTCTTGCCGTCAGCGATCGCGGCGCAGAACTTGGCGGCCAGCTCGGGCGTGTAGGTGGTCGCGGTCATGGGATACGGTCAAAAAAATGGCCCGGCAGCGTGGTGCTGGCCGGGCCGGAAGCTCCGCCGAAGCGGAGAGAGGAGACACAGGTAAGCGGCTATCGGGCCGCCTGGGTGAGCAGCGCGATGCGCGCCAGCTCGAGTTGAATCAGCACCAGTACCCAGCGGCGCTCGGCTTCGTGGGATAGCTGAAATGGCACGGTTGGTCCGAAGAGGGGTTGGAAATCCCACCAGAGGAATGGGCCTTTAGAGTCACATAGTATGGAAGAACTAACCCAAAGGAACCCATGAAACTCAGTGTCAAAGAAGTTACCAGCCTGCTCGATTCAGTAAGCCGTTTAGTGTGCTCGTTACAACAGGCGGCCATTGCCTTCGCATTGATAGTCGAATGTGCACAGCGGTTGTGAGGTGCCGGTTACAGCGTCCGGCGCCGGCAGCGCGGATGCGCCGGCTGTCTGGTCAGCACCAGGTCGTTTCTAGCGCCAGCGAACGCCGGCGCGGCCTTGGAGCCAGTAGATGTATGCCCAACTGCGGCCGACCAGCACAGTCGGGAGGAGACAGGTTGAGGTGAAACCACCCCAGTCAGCGAAGAACTTCATCATTGGCTCCAGAAAGCAAAAAGCCCCGCGTCATCGCTGACTGCGGGGCTTCGATTTCACCGTCTAGAGACGCCGCAGGCTCCCATCAGGGAAGCTCTACACGTCGATTGCTGGACGGAATTAAGTTGTGAGCAGGAATGTACTTCTGAGATTTCCTGTTGTCAAGAAATTTCTATTCAGCACCGCGCTTTTGTCGCGCCAGCATCATGGCATCCGCCAAGTCGTAGCTGAATTCGGTGATCGAGCGCACGGCGTCGTTGTCCTTTACGTCGTTATGCGCATTAGCAAGCAGACCAGTCAAGATATTGGCCGCAAAATAATCGCGCAGGTCCATGCCCTCTTTTGATGGCACATGGTGTTCGTACCAAGCGCCGCCTCGAGCTTGAGGCGGAGTGTTACGAAGCTCAGTGCGGCTCGGTGTCGGAAATGCGGATGGGGCGTTGTTGTCGCTCATGGGGTCTCCCGTTTGTTGTTGAGCAAGCATTCTATCGCGGCTTGCGCTTGGCGGAACACCGTCACAAACACCGTCGCCGGCCGATGCGCAATCGACAGCTTGCGGCACACCTCTTCCGGCCGTGACTGGTCGATGTAGCAGTAGCGCAGCATCATCCGATCGCGCCGGGAGAGTTGGCGCATGGCCAGCTCGATCGCGTGTGCATCTTCCTCGTCCACTTTGCGGCGGTCACCGGTCGGCTTCTCGCCGTTGGCTTCACGCTCGAGCCGATCACAGAATGCACCGGTGGCGCTGACGCCGATGGTGCGGGTAGGGCGGTAGACCCGCGCCCAGTTCTCCAGGCGCGAGCCGATGTCGCGGCGTTGGTCGGTCAATCTTCAGCCCTCCACGAATCGCGCCACACCTGGCGGCCATAGCACCAGCCCGCGGCCCAGGCGGTTGCATCCTTCGGTAACCGACTCGGCGTGCAGTGCGGGTTCTGCCACGCAGCGACGCCATCCAGGGAGGCGAGGGCGCCGGCGTCGAAGGCGGTGCTACCGGAAGGGACCAGGGCCGCGCGTGCGCGTTCCTCCCGCGCGGCGCGTCGCGCCCGCTCCCGGACGTTCATCCGGACGAGCAGCCACAGGAGCACGGCGGCCAGCGTGAAGAACGCTAGCGAGATCAGGGCGTTGATGACGTGATCGTTCACGCGACCTCCGCGAGCTGGGCTTTGACCTGGTCGACCTCGATGTGCTGCGCGAGTGAGAGGATGGCCAGCGCGTCGGCCTGGTTGTTGTCTTTCGGGTGGAAGCCCTTGGCGCGCGCCGTCTCGACCATGGCCAGCTTGTCGGCGTTGCCCTTGCCGGTCCAGTGCTTCTTGACCTGGCCGACGCCGACCGGGCGCAGCGGGACGTTGTTCGCCGCGCACCACATCTCCAGGCATGCGAGGAAGCCGCCGTAGACGTGCGCGGCCAGCGTGCCGGCGTGCTGCTTCACGTCTTCGTAGTAGACCGCGTGGATCTCGCCGGCGGTGCGCTGCTCGGCCAGAAAGGCGCGGAACTTGAGCCAGCGTTGGCCGGCCATTTCCCAGCGGCGGTTGCTGAAGTTCTCGGTACCGCTGTGCACGGTGCCGTTGCGGTCGGTGCGGGCCCAGCCGGTTTGGGTGCCGATGTCGATTGCCAGGATGTTCATGGGGTGCTGCTCCTCGTTGTTGTTGTGGCCCGGCTCGCGGCCGGGCGTGGTGCGTTACTGGCCTGCGACTTCGCCGTGCAGCAGCGCGAGCTCGCATGCTTCCTGGTGCAGCTGCTGCTTGAGCGCGTAGCCCATCAGCGGCCAGATCTTCTGCACCGCGTTCTGGCGCGCGATCTCGCGGCCGATCTCGGCGTTGAAGTTTTCCGGACTGGCGCAAGCCGATTCGCCGGTGACGGTGAAGCCGTTTTGCAGGACCACAACGCAGAACGTAAGCAGGCCGAGCGATTGCGGTACTTTCTTGGCACTTGCCGCCAGCGCGCCATCCTCGGCCGTGAAGTAGTGCTCGCTGGCGATGTTCGCCTCGATGTCGCTCGGCTTGACGCGCGGCGCCGTGAGGCCCTTGGCTTGAATCTGCTGTTCGATGGCTTGATCATTCATGTTGCTTTTCTCCTATGGTTCTGCGGTTGTGGCGCTCTCGCGTGCGAAATGGTCTCGGTCAGGTGGTGCTGCTCTCGTTCGCCAAAGCCTCTCGAGCAAACTGCGACTGAATCGGCAGCACGGTCTCGCCAGCGCCTTCACTCGCCTGGATGCGTCGGGCCCAGCCTAGGTTGTCGTGATTTGCCGGCCTGTTGTTCACTGCTCGCACCGCGTGCGCAATCGCGGCCCGGGCTTTCTCGGTCGAGGTGGTTGAGTTGCCGGGCGCGGTGAGCTGCAGCATTGGCTTCGGCACCTCGTCCCATGTGGCCTTGGCCAGCTGCTGGCTCAGGGCGGTTTCCCAGCGTGCTTTGACGAAGCTGTACGACTGTTCGCGCAGCTCGGTGGCCATGGGCATTGCAGCCCAGTAGATCGCCGGGTGCGACCAGGTGCCGTGCTCGCCGGCGAAGCGGGCTTGCACACCAGCGACGGCCTCGTAGTACGCGCGCAGCGGATCGACACCCGGCCGGCAGGCTTGGATGAACTCGGCGCAGCTCGGTGGCCACGCGAAGCGACGACGGCATTCGCGCAGCCCGGCCTTGACGTCGCTGGGCGTGATGCCTTCCTCCTCGAAGGCCTCGACCCAGCTTTCGGCCCAGTTGTCGATCGCCTGCTGGTTGGCGAAGTTGCTGCGCCACTTGTGCGGGTAGGCGCCGTCGAGGCGGTTGAACAGGTGGTCGACCAGCGAGATGCCCAGGCCTGGCGCAGGATCGAACCACTGCGAGTAGGGACGGGTGCTGGGCGAAGTCGGCAGCGCGGGGATTTCGGCAAGGTTGGTCATGACGTGATCCGGTTGCGGTTGACGTAAGCGACGGGGTCGAACTTCTCAGGTGCACCTGGGCGACCTGGTGGCGCGGCGCCGTTGGCTTGCAGATCGGCTGCATCCTTGGCCCATCGCTCGAGGATCGAGAAAACGTAGGCAGGTGGGATCGACTCGCCAGGTTTCGATTTCTTCGCGGCCTCGCAGGCAGCCTGCATGGTTTCGACGGATACGCCTTGGTCTGCCAGTGCGATCAGGCGAAGGTCGCCCGGGTTCGAGCTGATGCCAAACTGGCGCATGATCTTGCTCAACGCGCCGGCAGAGACTGGCGCAGCGCCATCGGTTTCGCGCAACTCCGGTTGAGCAGTCGCGGGGTGTCCAAGGTTTGGTTTTAATTCTCTGTATCCCTGTCCATGTCCCTGTCCATGTCCATTGGATGGTGTTTCCCGAGGGACTTCGCCCATTTCAGCAAGGGACGAAGGTGGCATGTCCCCAAGTACATCACTGTCTGTCCCGAGGGAACCGGGTGTAATGTCCCTAGGGACAGGTAGCGGTTGTCCTGCGGGACAGCCTGCCGCAAACCACGTTTCGAATTCAGGGAACGGCACCTTTGTCCCGTGCCTGTCGTTGTGCTTTTTGATCCGTGCGCACTCTGTTTTGAGGCGCTGCTTGAGCTTGCTGACCCAGGCTTCGTTTGCCTTCTCGGCCACGACAGGGTGATACCAGCGGCCGTCGCTGCATAGAATGAATCCACGCATGGCGCCTGTGCGCACTTCATCCCAGTGGGGGTCGATGCGGCCGCGTGAGAGATAGCCCGCCGCTTTGGCGATCCAGTTGTCGCTGTCGGGCATGCTGCCGGCAGGGACCTGGTGCCAGGCCGCAGCCCAAAGGAGAACCGCCGACCAATTTTGCTCGGGCGTCTGCTCGCTGGCCATGTCGCTATCACGCAAGCGCGCGACGTCGAGCGGCATGAAAGCGAAGCCCTGCAAGTCGCAATCAGGTGGGGTGAAAGGCGCCGGGAGTGTGACAGTGGCGGTCGTTGTCATGGCGGCGACGCCTCACACTGTTCAGCCGCGCGGCGATCCCACTCTGCCTGCCAGGTCGCGATCGCGTCCGTCGAGTGCCAGTTGAAGTTATGCCCGTCACGATCCACGCCGCGGTCAAACGCAGCGCGAGCCTTTGCGCGGATCATGTCGATCGAAATGATTGGTTCCATTATTCGCCTGCCTCGTCTACGACCTTGCGCAGCTGCTGGCGCGCCATGTATTCGGCCTGTTGCTTGCGGTGGTCTTCCTTGTTGGCGATCGCGTCCCGGTCGATGGCGCGCCAGGTGCGCGCCTGCAGGGCGATCTTGTCGTCCGCCGAATACTTCGGCTGCTTTGCTTGTTCGGACATGTGCTCCTCGGTTATGTCAGGTGGAATTGCCAGGCGCCGTCGGCTTCAAAGGCGCATGCGCAGCACGCCAGGTGCGCGGTAGTTCGAGCGGCCCGGCAGCAACATGGCCACGTTCTGGCCAGCGCCGGGTCTTCCGGCAGGCTGGTGGCGCGCATTAGCATTCCGGTCGTTGAGCCAGCCTCGTGCGAGGTCGCGCAGCTTCTTGCTTTGCGTGACGTCGTCGGCCTGGCATTGCTGGCTGAATTCGACGAACTCGTCGGCGTTCAGCAGCGTCTTTACTACGATGGTTCGTGGGGCTTTCACTGGTTCTCCTGGGGTGGGTGGATCGGGTAGGGGTGCTTCTGGAGTTCGGGTGGGCAAATGCCCGGGGTGTGAAAAAGCCGCAGGCTTACTGCGGCTGGGGTGCTTGTTCGATCAGTTCGGGCCAGATCCGCTGCCAATCGTCGGGGAACAATTCCTTTCGCGTCACAAGGCCACCAGTAGCGGCCTCGATGGCTGCGCCATGGGCGACAGGGACAGGACGTGTCCCATCTGCCCATCGGCTGATGTCGGGCGCATGTGCGCCAATAGCTTTCGCCAGCGACGCTTGGCGTCCGCGTTCTTGAGAGAGGTAGGTTTTGATGTCCATAGAGCGCCAGTATAGCGATTCGCTAAATAACGTCAATAGCGTTTCGCATATTTCATTGTTTAGCGATCTGCTATGTAATGCTCGTATGCAAACGAATGATGAAATCCGCCGTGAAAACCTCGAGGTCGCTATCAAGCGCATGGGTACAGCGGCAAAGCTCGCTGCTGCAGCGAACACTGCTCCGGCTTACATAAGCCAGATTCGCAACAAGACACGTGATAGCAAGTCAGGCACGCCGAAGATGATGGGTGACGACATGGCCCGGAGGATCGAGGCCGCGATCGGTGAGCCGCATGGTTGGATGGACAAGTCTCATCTGTTTCAAGAAGGGACAGACGCCGATGGCAATGCGCGTCCATTCGATGTGAACATCGCTCCCGTCATGCTGCCTTCTCGGCCGATTCCAGTCATTTCATCGGTTCAGGCCGGCGCGCTGCGCGATATGGAGAATCCGTACGAGCCTGGAGACGGTTATGCAGTCGAATACACGGAAGACCAGAAGCTATCTCGCTGGGCTTTCTGCCTCGATGTTGAGGGCATGTCGATGTCGCCGCGATTCCAGCCAGGCGACCGGCTGTTTGTTGATCCTGATCGAGCACCTGGGCCGGGTAATTTTGTTGTGGCACGCAATGGAAGCAATCAGGCGACATTCAAAAAATACCGACCGCGTGGGATGGATGCAAATGGAAACGAGATATTTGAATTGGTTCCGTTGAATGACGATTACCCGACGCTTCGTAGCGATACAGAGCCGTTATACGTTATCGGCGTAGTCACTGAAGTTAAGCAGCGACTTGTCTAGCAGCCGATTTTTTAGGTGTAAGGGGGATCAGTTGAAGCCACAAGAAAACATCGAAGCGGATCGATTTGATGATCACATGCTTGGCGAGTTGGCAAAAAAGAGTAGGGCATACGCTGACGTAGCTGCGGCAATAAAAGAGGCGCGAAAATCATGTGATAGCGCTGGGCTGAACTGTAAGTATGATGACCAGGGATTTCCCTTTTTTACACGGTTTCAGACGTCTAAAACAGCTAGGCACACGAGGGAGGATACGTCCGCCACATTGCTTTTACAGGCTGTCATTTTGGAGCGGCTTGACAGGAATAGAAAATATATGTGGGTAATCATTGCGTTGCTTCTTTATATCGCAAGCCAAGTTGGATCATAAAATAATCCCCGCCGTAGCGGGGACTGAAGAATCCCGTTCATTGTGGACGGAATTAGCGCCGGCGCGTCATCGCCGGATTACTGAAAGGGCAGTGCCATGGCGGTTTATATCATCTCGTACGACCTCAATAAGCAAAAAAATTATCCAAAGCTTTATGATCAGATTAAGTCGGCAGGTACGAACTGGTGTCATCCGATGGACTCAACTTGGCTTATCGTTTCCGATTCGACATCGTCAACAATCCGGGATCATATCGCCAAGGCCATGGATCAGGACGACACATTGCTGGTTTGCAAAGTTGCCAAAGGCGACTCCGCTTGGCGCGGGTTATCGCCGCAAATTTCCGCATGGCTTAAGGCCAACTTGTAATTCGTCTCCGATCCGTCAGTCGGCGCATCTTCCAGAAGGCGAAACGGCAGGCCGCCGACTTTTACCATAGTTCCTTTTGGTAATACAAACATACATTCCTCCATGCCCGCACTCGCGGGCTTTTTTCTGCCCGGACCATCCAAGCCCAGACCAGTCTAGCTCAGAAATTTAGCGCGACGCTACATTTTTCTCTTGTGTACTTTAGCGAATCGCTATAAAGTACCTCCATCGCAACCGAGCTCAGCACCCGCCGAGTCGCCGACTGGAGGAAGACATGTCCCGCACTGTATCACCCGAAGAACTGCGCAACAAAACGCTGATTGACTTGACCCGCCAGAAGTCGGCCGGCCTGCTGGCCGCCGTGCGCGCTGGACAGCCGCAGGCATCAAAGCTGATCCGCGACTGCCTGTCCGAATACATCACCGACGACAACGCGCTGGCCACCCTGATTTTGGAATCGCTGGCTGGTACGAACAGCCTGCAGGGCGTCATCACCGACCTGATCTGGGCCGAAGCCGAAGCGCTGGCTCAGCTCGAGCTGGCCGCGATCGAGCGCGAGAACCGCGAGCTGTCGACGGCTGATCGGATCGACCGCTACCTCGACAGCATCGCGGCATGAACTGCACTCACTGCCACGACACGGGAAGCCTGTCAAAGAACCTGCACGGCTACATGGACTGCGCGTACTGCGGCGTGGCCGAGGAGCGCGTGCAAGTGAACATCTGGGCAGACCGCACGGCGCCCACCGTCGACCAGGTCGACGCCTGGCTGATCTACCAGCACGGCAAAACCACAGCAGCACAGAACACGGCGCGGGGAAGCATGGAGCAGGGCAGTTCCGCGTAAAGGCAAAGCCATGCACGGCCGCACCAGCGGCGCCGGAGACGTAACCGGCACCAACAGCGAAGCCGGCCGCGCCGGCGCAAACGAGGAGAGCAGGATGATCAAGAAATTCGAGGCCGGCCAGACCGTCTACAGCGAACAAGGCGAGCGAGCCGAATATGTCACTGCGTCGGGCGATGGTCACATCGTCCGTCCAATCGTAGAAGACTGCGGCTATGACGGCGACAGCGGGCCATATGACCACGTTTGCGACCCGGTGATCTGGCGTCATGTGTTTCATCAAGAGCCGGTGGCCAAGTTCAGCGACGAGCTGAAAGTTATCCACGAGCAGATCGCTGCAGCAAAAGCTGAGCGCAGCCAGATGCAGGCCGAAGAATATGCATTGCAACGTGCTCGTGCCGAGAAATTGAAGCGCTTCTCCGTGCTTGACAGCCTGGAAGCGTTCATCGACGGCAAGATCACGCACTACGTGACCCGCGATATCTACAACCCGCCGCAGATCATCAATATCGAGCAGGCGCTTACCGGAGACAGCGACAGCAAGCGAGGAGTATTGCGTTTGCTCACCCTCGGTGGCTGCTTGAAAACCGGCGGCATCAACTGGCAACTGAACCAATACTCAGATGGTAGTGGTAGCGCCACCGGCGTGATCCCTTGCACCTCGCTCGAGCAGGCACAGGAAATCGTGAAGCAGGAGGTCATCAAGCATTTCGCAGGCTCCCGCCGTCCGGACACTGAGCGCCAAGAATGGATTGATACCGCCGAAAAGCTTGGCATCAATGTGCCGGAAGCGTATCGCCGGATCGTGGCCGCCAAGAAGCTTCGACAGCTTGAGGAAAACGGCCACTACACGCGCCGCCAAGCCGAGCAGTACAACGAGTCTGTCGCGCGCATGGATGCCGAGCTCGTTGCGCTGCGTGACTACCTCGCTACCCCAGAAGGTGTCGCATGATCGCCGTCCGCGTCACCCGCGGCCCGTATCGCGTCGTGCGCCGCCTGGCGCGCAAAGCAGCGAAGCCTGTCGCGCTGCTGTGGACCACCTGGAAGTTGAAGAAGAGCCAGGACGACGTCGCCTACCTCGCATCGCTGCGCGCGCAGTTCGAGCAGAAGGAGCACAACGAGGCCCTGCGCCAGGTGCGTTTGATGCGCAGCCGCAGCCAGATCGCGAGCTGGTGATGATCCGCCACTTCAAAGACCAGTACCGCCTGTCCCTGCGCGCCGGCTTCGGCCCGCGCAAGGCAGCCATCCGTGCGCTGCGCACGTATTTCAACGGTTTTTAACCACGAAGGAAACCATGAACGAACTCACCACCCAGGGCGAAACTACTTTCTCCCTTTCCCCGCGCAACCTGGCCGAAGCCATGGAGTTCGCGAAGATCATCGCGTCGTCGGACATGGTCCCGAAGGACTACATCAACAAGCCGGGCAACGTCTTGGTGGCTGTGCAGACCGGCGCCGAGCTGGGCCTCAAGCCGATGCAGTCCCTGCAGGGTATTTCGGTGATCAACGGCCGTCCAGGTGTGTGGGGCGATGCGATGTGGGCGCTGATCATCAGCCACCCGGAGTTCGAGGATGTGCAGGAGGAGAAGCAGGACACGCATTGCACGGTGACTTTGAAGCGGCGCGGTCGCTCGCCGGTGGTCACCACATTTACGATGGAAGACGCCAAGAAGGCAGGCTTGGCCGGCAAGCAGGGGCCATGGCAGACGGCGCCGAAGCGGATGCTGCAGATGCGTGCCCGTGCCTTCGCCGCGCGCGACCTGTTCGCTGATGCGCTCAAGGGCATCAAGTCGATCGAGGAGCTGCGCGACTACCCGGACGAGCGCGTCGAGCGCGACATCACACCGGCGCCAGCGCAGGCCGCCGCCCAGGCGACGAAGGCGGAACTGCCGCAGTGCACGGCCGAGAAGTTCACGGAGAACACGCCGGCCTGGCGCGACATGATTCTTTCGGGGAAGAAGACACCGGCGGCGCTGATCTCGATGCTGAGCACAAAAGCCGTTCTCAGCGAAGACCAAAAACTGACCATCGATAGCTGGTCCCACGAAACCGAATAAGGACACCATCATGCAAATTCACGATCTTGCCCAGGGTAGCCCCGAGTGGCAGCAGTACCGTCTTGAAAAGTTCGGCGCCAGTGAGGCGGCCGCGATGCTGGGTATCTCGCAGCTGGTCAAGCGCAACGAGCTGCTGCACATGAAGGCGACTGGCACCGCCCAGGAGTTCAGCGACTGGGTGCAGAAATACATCCTCGACTACGGCCACGAGGTGGAAGCGCTGGCGCGCCCGCTGGCCGAAGAACTGATCGGTACCGAGCTGTACCCGGTCACCTGTTCGGATGGCCGGCTGTCGGCGTCGTGCGACGGCTTGACGATGGCAGAAGACGTCGCGTTCGAGCACAAGCAGTGGAACCAGGCGCTGGCCGCATCGATCTGTGACGGCGTGCTGCCTGACGAGTACATGCCGCAGTGCCAGCAGATCATGATGGTGACCGGTGCAGGCAAGGTCGTGTTCGTCTGTTCCGATGGCACGCCCACCAGCTTCGTGCACATCGATGTGCTGCCGGATCCAGCGTGGCAAGAGCGCATCCGCGCCGGCTGGGTGCAGTTCGAGGCCGACCTGGCCACCTACGAACACGTCGAAGTTCTGCCGCCGCCAGTCGCCGCCGCAGTGCAGGACTTGCCGGCGCTGTCGATCCGGGTCGATGGCCAGCTCACCCTGAGCCACAACCTGCTGCTGTTCGGCGACAAGCTGCAGTCGTTCATCAAAGATATCGACACGAACCCGAGCGACGACCAGGCATTCGCCGATGCTGAGCAGGCCATCAAGGTGATGGAGCGCGCCGAGAATGCGCTGGGCGCCGCCGAGGCGTCGGCCCTGGGCCAGATCTCGACCGTCGACGACATGGTGCGCAACGTGGCCAGTCTCAAGGAACTGGCGCGCAAGACGCGCCTGATGCTCGAGAAGACCGTCAAGGCGCGCAAGGAAACGATCCGCGTCGAGATCCAGCAGGCCGGCAAGGACAAGGCAGCAGCGCACATCGCCGCGCTGAATACCCGCCTTGGCAAGCCGTACATGCCAGCGATCGCGTTCGACTTCGCCGGCGTCATGAAGGGCAAGAAGACGGTCACCAGCCTGCGCGACGCAGTCGACACCGAACTGGCGCGTTTCAAGATCGAGGCCAACGCCGTAGCCGATCGCATCCAGATCAACCTGGGCACGCTGCGCGAGCTGGCCGGCGGCCATGCCTTCCTGTTCGCTGACACTCCGTCGATCGTGCTCAAGGCTGCGGATGATCTGACCTCGCTGGTGAAGATGCGCATCGCCGAGCACCAGGCAGAGGAGGCGGCTAAGGCCGAGGCGCTGCGTGCGCGGATTGCCGAAGAAGAGCGCGTGAAGGCCGAAGCTGCCGCAGCGGAGAAGATGCGCCAGGAGCAGGCCGAAGCCGCGCGCGTGGCCGAAGAAGTTGCGTCGATCGAGCGGGCGCGCGTCGCGGCTGATACGAAGCGTCAGCTCGAGGAGCAGGCGGCCAGCATCGCGGCGGCCAACAAGGCAGCGGCTGCCCCAGCGCCAGTGCTAGTTGCTGCTACCCCGGCGGACGATCCTGACTCCCAGGAAGTGCAGCCCGCGCCAGCGCAGGTGACGCCGATCGCCGCAGCGCGCCCGGCCGCCAGCGCGCCAACGCTGCGCCTGGGCCAGATCAACGAGCGCCTGGCGCCTGTCGCGGTAACCGCTGATGGCCTGGCGCGTCTCGGCTTCGCCGCCGCCGGCCGCGATCGCGCCGCGGTGCTGTATCACGAAAGCGACTTCTTGGAAATTTGCCGCGCTCTGGTCGTGCATGTGCGCGCCGTTCAGGCGGCGCAAGCCGCGCAGGCAGCGTGATGCCAGCGCAGCGCCTCTCCACCTGGTTGGCCCTGCGCTGCCGCGAGCCGCTGTTCCAGCGGTTCCTGCGCGTGCCGGACGAACCAACTGCTGTGCACTCGGTGCGCGCGATCTGCGAAGTGAAGTCGCGCGGTGAGATCGATCAGAACCCGACTGCCGCGCAGCGCTTCCACGATTTCATCCGCAAGCCGTACCTGCTGTTTGCCAACGACCCAAATAACCACCCCCAGGAGAACTGACCATGTTCGAACTCACCCAAGCCACCGTCAAGCTGGCCAACATCAATCCCCGCGCCGAGATGCACGGCGACGATCCGAAGCCGGCATTCGACCTCAAGATCGAGGCAACGTGCTCAAGCGCCGCACTGACGCACTTCCATCCGGAGCTGCGCCAGCACCTGTTCATGAAGGACCAAAACCCAGACCTGATCGACCAGGTCATCGAAGGTGACGGGCTGACCGTGCTGCGCTACCCGAAGATGGGCGCCATCAAGTGGGATTGGGAAGGCGCTGGCTACACCGCCACGGTCGACTATGGCATGGGCGGCTCGAGCAACCTCGACCTGAACGACTGCAAGGTCGACCACTTCAAGATCGAAGCGCAGAACGGCGGCTCGGTGGTGATTACGTTCCGGATCATTGCGCACCCGGAGAGCGAAGACGTCGGCAAGCTGTGCGAATTCATGCAGCGCGAAATCATCCTGGACCTGCTGCCGCCAGCGCCGCAGACCCTGGGCGAACTGTTCGGCGAGGCGGCCTGATCATGGCGCGCCGCCAAGTACCCGCGACCTCGCTCGCGAAGTTGGGCATGGCCCATCGGACGGCGGCGCGCGAGGCCGCGCTGTCGAAGGCACTCGAACTGTTCGGACACGGGCCGATGACCACCGTCGAGCTGATTGCTGCCCTGGGCGTTAACCGCAGCACCGGCTTTGCTTACCTGCGCAAGTTGCGCGCGGATGGCAAAGTCTGTCTTACCGATGACAAACGTGATGGCCTGGGGCTGTACGCGCTGGGCGCCGAGCCAAGCTTGACCTGTTTGGATGAAGAGGTCGACGCGGCCATGGCTCTCAAGCGTTTTGTGGCTCAGGCGAGCCAGGTCGGCATGTGGCGGGATCCGCTCGTGGCCGCGCTGTTTGGGCCAGCGTAGGAAAGTGCAGCGTCGATAAATGGACCCGTCCCTGGCACTAATGCACAGCAGATTATCGAATTAACCAAGCGGATGAATCGAGCCCTGAGAACTCGCAGTCCGGGTTTTGGAGACCAACTGATCAGGTACGCGAATGTTTCGTTCAATCAGAAAGCATCATCAATGCCGCAAGCGAGCATGAATACTAAGCATTCATTGCGCGCACCGATTAGATGGCGATACGCTTCCGTGAGTCGACTGCGCATCCCGTCACTAAAGTGTCGCTCTTTTCGATTTTTTTTCACGCTACCGCTTTTCTCTGCCTGTTTCATAGTTTGAATAACTGACACGACCTCAGCCTGTGCGAGACCTAACTTCACAGCTAAGTGCTTGCCAATATGTAGAAGGGGCGTCAACTCAGATGGTTTCCAAATGTGCGCGCGTTGCAATATGTCAACGCAATCCAGATAATCGATATTCACGTCTGAATCTCTGTTGTTATCCAGCCATTGCATTGCTGCTGTCAAAGCGTTTTGAAGCTCGACGATTCGAACAGAAAAGTCAGCTGAGGAAATTAAAGCTAAATCTCTTTCGGCTTGATGACGACGCCTTGTCTCTGTTCTGGCAAGGTAGATTGTCCCAGCCAGGGTTAGCACGGTCCCTATTGCGCCAACCCATGTCGCCCACTCGGATTTGTTTAGGCCATGCTTGTAACCCAGAGAGCTTAGATAAGCAACTGTCGCAAATCCGAGAAGCCCGCATAGGACGGGACGATAATTCAACCACCAAAGAAAATTTTTCATCCAGAAATCTTATCACGAGAAAAACTTATGATTGAACAAAGCCACACTCGTAAATTAAAACCGGAGGAATGCATGGATAATCGAAACACACAGGAGCTTCCAGCGACGGGCTATGTCCGCCTCAAACAACTGGTGCCGAACATCATCCCGTTCTCGCCGGCGACGTTATGGCGCAAGGTGAAGGCACAGACTTTCCCAGCGCCGGTGAAGCTGTCGGTTGGCGTCACGGCCTGGAGGGTGGAAGATGTGCGGGCCTGGATGCAGGCCCAGGGTTGAACGTCACACGTTGTGCCGGAGCGGAACCACATCGGCGCCGCGCCGGAGCTTGTCTAAGTAGTCAGCCCAGCGCTGCATCATCTCGCGGCGCGCCGGCAGGTGGGCGGTCCGATTGTACGCGCGGCCGTTCACATCCTTGACCTGGTGCGCGAGCTGGTGCTCGATCAGGTCGACCCGCTCCCCTAGCACCTCGTCGAGCATTGTGCGTGCCATCGCGCGGAACCCGTGCCCGGTCATCACGTCTTTGGAGTAGCCCATACCGCGCAGCGCCGCGTTGACGGTGTTGTCGCTCATGGGCCTGCTGCCCGTGCGAATGCTCGGGAACACGTACCGCCCGGCGCCGGTGATGCGCTGCAGGTCGCGTAGCACGGCCACTACCTGGTCGGCCAGCGGCACGATGTGTTCCACACCCATCTTCATCTTCGCGCCGGGGATGCGCCACTCGGCGGCGTCGAGATCGATCTCTCCCCATTCCGCTGTCCGAAGTTCGCCCGGGCGCACGAACACCAGCGGGGCAACGCGCAGCGCGGCGGTGACGAACGGGTGCCCATGGTAGGCATCAATTGAGCGGAGCAGGGCGCCGGCCTGCGCGGGCGAGGTAATCGCGGCGTAGTGCTGCTGCTGCTTTGTCTCGAGCGCGCGGTACAGACCTGCGGTGACGTCGACGGTGACGGCCTCGGTGACGATCGCGTATTGGAATATCTGGCCGCAGTAGCCAAGCACACGCTTTGCCGAGTCGATGGCGCCGCGCTGCTCGATGATGCGCACGGCGTCGAGCACGTCGCGCGCGCGCAGGTCAGCAATCGGGATGTGGCCGATGGCCGGAAAAATGTTCTTTTCGAGCCAGCTTACGACCCGGGCCTGTGTGGTTTCGCCGCGGCGCGCGGACGACTTGGCCAGCCACTCGCGCCCGACCGCCTGGAACGTGTCCACGCTGGCGCGCGCTGCAACCCGCTTTTCCTCCCGTTTTGCGGCACTCGGATCGGTGCCGGCCGCGAGCAGCTCGCGCGCGGCTTCGCGTTTCTTCCGCGCAGCAGACAATGAAACGGCAGGATAGACGCCCAGTGCCAGTGTCTTCTGCTTGCCGGAAAAGCGATAGTTGAGGCGCCAGTATTTGCCTGTAGATGAGACGTGCAGGTACATGCCATCACCATCGGTGTGCTTGTCCCCGGCCTTGGCGCCGGTGTGCTTAACCTGCCGCACGAAGGTATCGCTGAGGGGCATCTGTGTCTCCGTTGGTATCTGTGGAAGGCGGCGGTCAAATACCAACGCCTGATACCAACAGAATTATGAGATACCATAATACTTGTTGATGCATCTTGATTCAAGAAACGCAGGAGCTATATAGAGAGGAATGGGGAATTAGAGACCACCTGATTTTGCGTGATGCAGGGTGGTGGTCCCCCCGACTGGAATCGAACCAGTATCCCACGCTTAGGAGGCATGTGCACTATCCATTGTGCTACGGGGAGGACGCCCGCGCCGCCAGGTGCTGACGGCGCGAAGCAGGGCAAGCCTGCAG
>Ga0308164_10000700_pt1 | contig 47927 bp, 41 predicted proteins | sample PhyTR2_FD_201031 | JGI IMG/M metagenome (GOLD analysis project Ga0308164, IMG submission 201031) | Phyllosphere microbial communities from UC Gill Tract Community Farm, Albany, California, United States - DLSLT.R2 | ecosystem: Host-associated > Plants > Phyllosphere > Unclassified | place: USA...
AAGTACCGACCGGCATGAAGATCGGCGTTTCGACCACACCGTGATTAAGCGTGATCTGGCCGCGACGTGCCTTGCCGTCGGTTTTAAGTAATTTGAAATTCAGCATGATTGTTTCGTCGTCAGGAACATCGCATCGCCGTAACTGAAGAAACGGTAACGCTGGGCAATCGCATGTGCATAGGCAGCGCGAATCGTGTCGTAACCAGCCAAGGCGGATACCAGCATCAGCAAGGTCGATTTCGGCAAATGGAAATTGGTAATCAGGCGCGTCACGGTCTTGAAGGTGTAACCGGGCGTGATGAACAAGCGCGTATCAGCGCTACCGGCCTGCAGCGACCCGCTTTGCGAAGCCGACTCCAGCGCACGCAGACTTGTCGTACCGACCGCAATGACGTCACGTCCGGCAGCTTGTGAAGCCCGTACTGCATCCACCGTTTCTTGCGCGATCGTGTACCACTCGCTATGCATCGCATGTTCGGCCAGATTTTCGGTGCGCACAGGCTGGAAAGTGCCGGCGCCCACATGCAGCGTTACATAGGCAAACTGCACGCCTTTTTCTTTCAGCTTTGCCAACAAGGCTTCATCGAAATGCAAACCGGCAGTCGGCGCAGCAACCGCACCCGGCGTCTTGGCATAGACCGTTTGATAACGCGTCTCGTCGAATGCATCGGCATCGTGCTCGATATACGGCGGCAAGGGCAAACGACCGTGCGCTTCGATCAATTCAAAAACATCATCGGGGAACTGCAGTTCATAAAACTCACCCGCACGCTGGCCAACCACCACATCGAACGCATCGGAAAGACGAATCCGCATGCCGGGTGTGGGTGACTTGGAGGCACGGATCTGCGCATGCACGTTACGCGCATCGATCACGCGTTCGACCATCACTTCGACCTTGCCACCAGTTTCCTTGACGCCAAAAAAACGCGCCTTGAGCACACGCGTGTCGTTAAAGACCAGCAAATCACCGGCTTGCAGCAGATCGACGATGGCTGAAAAAGCACGGTCGATACGCTGCTCGCCATCGACGTGCAGCAGGCGCGATGCGCTGCGCTCGGCCAGCGGCGTTTGCGCAATCAGGTCCGGCGGCAGATCGAAATCGAAATCGGAAAGGGAATACATGCGTCAGGTAAGATGAAGAACGGTTGCGACAGACCTGCTATCGTTGCCATAATGTCCAGTTGCCTTGTCATTTGTTGCATTGAGCTTGTACATCGGTTGCATGAATGAAAAGACCAGCTGCACTTTGCAAAACCCGCTATTTTACGCTCTGTCGCCTGCTTTCGGCCTGTTATGCCTGCTCCCAGAACAAAGTCTGTCTCTTCTTCGCGCGCCGCCACCAAAACTGCCGCAAAACCGGCAGGCAAGCCTGCGTCCAGAACGACGAGCGCCGATACCAAGAGCACGGCGGCCAAACTTGAAGAAAAACTGATTCGTCTCGGCCTGCGCTCCGACATGGACAAGGTCCTGCACCTGCCGGCCCGCTATGAAGACGAGACCCAACTATGTCGCATCAGCGACGCCGGCATGCGCGCCGGCCATCCGGTTCAGGTTGAGGGCGTCGTCACCGCTTGCGAAGTCGCATTTCGCCCGCGACGCCAGCTGGTTGTAACGATCAGCGATGACAGTGGTCCGCTGACGATGCGCTTTCTCAACTTCTACGGCAGTCAGGTCAAGCAACTGGCTGAAGGCAATCGTGTCCGTGCGCGTGGCGAAGTGCGGCATGGCTTCTTCGGCGCCGAGATGGTCCATCCCTCGTACAAGATGGTGAACCAGGATGCGCCGTTGCCAGATGCGCTGACACCCGTTTATCCCGCCGGCGAAGGCGTGTCGCAAACGATCCTGCGCAAGACAATTGCCAAGGCAATGGGCAGCATCACCTGGGACGACACGCTTCCAGCATCAATGCGCACCGCGCTGGACCTGATGCCGTTTGAACCGGCCATCAAGCTATTGCACAACCCGCCACCCGATATTGATGACAGCGCCCTGATCGATCGTTCGCACGATGCATGGGTACGTGTGAAGTTCGACGAACTGCTGGCACAACAGCTTTCGATGAAGCGCGCGCAGGAAGCACGCCGCGAAAAAGGTGCGCCGGTTCTAAAAAAAATCGGGACGTTGTCGAAAGCTTTTGCTGCGCAACTGCCTTTTAAACTGACAGCTGCACAGCAACGCGTTCTGACGGAAATCCGGGTAGACATTCAGCAATCGTTTCCGATGCAACGCCTGCTGCAGGGCGATGTCGGCAGCGGCAAGACGGTGGTCTCTGCACTCGCAGCCGCACAAGCGATTGATAGTGGTTATCAGGCCGCGCTGATGGCGCCGACTGAAATTCTCGCCGACCAGCACTTCCGCAAGATTGCAGGCTGGATGGAGCCGCTCGGCATTCGCGTCGTATGGCTGACCGGTAGTTTGAAGAAAAAAGAAAAAACTGAAGCCAAGGCCCTGATCGAATCGGGCGAGGCGCAACTAATCATCGGCACCCATGCGCTGATTCAGGAAGACGTACAGTTTTCAAAACTGGGACTGGTAATCGTCGATGAGCAGCATCGCTTCGGCGTGGGTCAGCGTCTGATGCTGCGGAACAAAGGTGCAAGCGGTACACCAGGTACAACGGGAACCAATGGCAAAAAATTTGCGACCGTGCCGCATCAACTGATGATGTCGGCCACACCGATCCCGCGCACGCTGGCGATGACGTATTACGCCGATCTTGAAGTATCCGTCATCGATGAACTGCCGCCCGGCCGCACACCGATCGTCACGCGCGTCATCGATCAAAACCGACGGGATGAAGTCATCGAACGCGTGCATGCTGCGGCACTCGAAGGACGACAGGTTTATTGGGTCTGCCCACTGATCGAAGAATCCGAAGCGCTGCAACTGCAAACCGCAACCGACACCCATGCGACGCTGTCGGCAGCGCTACCCGATCTGCAAGTTGGCCTGGTCCACGGTCGCATGAAACCGGCCGACAAGCAGGCCGTCATGGATGGATTTTCACGTGGCGATATTCACCTGCTGGTTGCCACCACGGTGATCGAGGTCGGCGTGGATGTGCCCAATGCCTCGCTGATGGTGATCGAGCATGCAGAACGCTTCGGTCTGTCGCAACTGCATCAGTTGCGCGGTCGTGTCGGCCGAGGTTCCGCTGCGAGCGTCTGCCTGCTGCTGTATCAGTCGCCACTCGGACAGATTGCCAAGCAACGTCTTGCGATCATGCGTGAATCGACCGATGGATTTGAAATCGCACGACGCGATCTGGAGTTGCGCGGCCCCGGCGAATTCCTCGGCGCGCGTCAGTCCGGCCAGGCGATGCTGCGCTTTGCCGATCTGGAAACCGATCAGTGGCTGGTAGAACATGCACGCAATGCCGCCCAGACCTTGCTGCGCGATGATCCTGACGCCGTCGACGCCCATCTGGCGCGATGGCTCGGCGCACGCGAGGAATATCTGAAGGTATAGAATAGGCCTCCCTCATGTTGTCTATCATTACCCGCACTTGGCTACCCATAATCAGATGACTTTCAGCCTGGATTTCTCATGACGCTTACCGAACTCAAGTACATCGTTGCGGTGGCCCGCGAAAAGCATTTTGGTCGCGCCGCCGAAGCCTGCTTTGTTGCGCAACCCACGCTGTCAGTCGCCATCAAGAAACTCGAAGACGAACTTGGCATCACGCTGTTTGAACGAGGCGGCAGCGAGATTTCAACCACGCCGCTGGGCGCGCAAATTGTCGTGCAGGCAGAACGCGTGCTGGAACAAACGGCCGCCATCAAGGAGCTCGCCAAGCAGAACAAGGATCCGCTGGTCGGTCCGTTCCGCCTCGGCATCATCTACACCATTGCGCCTTACCTGCTGCCACCATTGGTCAAGACCCTGATCGAACGTGTGCCGCAAATGCCGCTGGTATTGCAGGAAAACTTCACGGTCAAACTGGTCGAACTGCTACGTCAGGGCGAGCTGGATGCGATCGTGGTGGCGTTGCCCTTCAATGATCAGGGACTGGTCGTACAGCCCGTGTACGACGAACCCTTTGTCGTTGCGGTTCCCGAACATCACGAATGGGCCAAGCGCGATGGCATCAACAGCAAGGAACTCAAGTCGGAAACCATGCTCCTGCTCGGCAATGGGCATTGCTTCCGCGATCAGGTGCTCGAGGTCTGTCCTGACGTTGCGCGCTTTTCGACGTCCAGCGATGGCATTGCACGCACCTTCGAAGGCTCCTCGCTGGAAACCATTCGCCACATGGTGGCCTCCGGCATCGGTATCACTGTCTTGCCGCGTGGCTCGGTGCAGGACATGCATCCGACGGAAGGCATGTTGCGTTATCTGCCGTTCACCGACTCGGCACCTTCCCGACGCGTGGTGATTGCCTGGCGCAAGAGCTTTACGCGCGGCGCGGCCATTGAAGCGGTCCGTCAGGCATTACTGTCCTGCGATCTGCATGGCGTTACCATGCTGCCGGACGAACCGCCGTCCGAATCCTGACAACACTGACAACCCTGTGCGCATCGCGCACGCCATGACCGAAACTGAAACTGCTGCATGAATCGTCTTCGCCTGTACTTTCAACTGATCCGCCTCGACAAACCAATCGGCATTGTGCTGCTGCTGTGGCCAACGCTTTGGGCGTTGTGGATGGCCTCCGATGGCGTGCCGGATTACTGCCTTCTATTCATATTCACGCTCGGTACGGTGCTCATGCGTTCGGCAGGTTGCGCGATCAACGATTACGCCGATCGTGATTTCGACAAGCATGTGAAGCGCACGGTCGATCGTCCAATCACCAGCGGCAAGATTCGTCCACGCGAGGCGCTGATCGTTGCAGCCGTATTGGCAATCACCGCCTTTCTGCTGATCCTGCCTTTGAATGCACTGACCAAGCAACTGTCGGTCGCCGCCGTGATCATTGCGGGCAGCTATCCGTACTTCAAACGCTTCTTCGCGATCCCGCAGGCCTATCTCGGCATCGCTTTCGGTTTCGGGATTCCGATGGGCTTTGCAGCAGTGCAGAACAGCGTGCCAGCCGAAGCGTGGTGGCTATTGATCGCGAATATTTTCTGGGCGGTGGCCTACGATACCGAATACGCGATGGTCGATCGCGACGACGATCTGAAGATCGGTATGAAGACCTCTGCCATCACATTCGGTCGCTTTGACGTTGCCGCGGTCATGCTCTGTTACGCACTGAGTTTTACAATCATCCTAGTCGTCGGCTGGCAGTTCGGCTTGCGTGCGTGGTTTGTCGGTGGTTTATTGGTCGCCAGCGCCTGCGCTGTCTACCATTACTTCCTGATTCGCACACGCGAACGCGCGAGGTGCTTCAAGGCGTTTCGCCACAACAACTGGCTAGGCGGCGCTATCTTTGCCGGCGTGTTTCTTGATTATTTTTTCCGCACCTGACACGCCTGACTGGGATTGCTGATTCGGCATTTGGTTGAATCCGGTAGTACCAGACTCGACACCTTCAACACAATGACCGGCCGATGACAAATGTCGCCTCGGCATCTGACTGCATCGCCAGCCAACTTTGCGCTGGCGGAGTATGCTCTGTCATGGCGGATCGTTGATCCGCCGTCTTTCTTTCAACGGTATGGAATCGCACGATATGGACAATCAGGCTGTCAGACGCTATCTGCCATGGCTGGTTGCGCTCGCGCTGTTCATGGAAAACCTCAACACCACCATCCTCAATACCGCGGTGCCAGCCATCGCACACAGCCTGAACGTCACACCACTGAGCCTCAAGGCGGTCGTCAGCAGTTATGTATTGAGTCTTGCGGTCGGCATCCCGATCAGCGGCTGGATGGCCGATCGATTCGGCACGCGCCGTGTGTTCGGTGCCGCAGTCGCCATCTTTACTTTCTCCTGTCTGTTGTGCGCGATGGCGAGCAGCGTACCGATGCTGGTTGCTGCCCGCATTCTGCAGGGAATCGGCGCGGCGATGATGCTGCCCGTGGGCAGGCTGGCTATCGTGCGCACCTTTCCCAAATCGGAACTGTTGGCCGCGATGAACTTTGTGATTATTCCTGCGCTGATTGGTCCGCTGCTTGGCCCGACTGTAGGAGGATTGATTGTGCACTGGCTGCCGTGGCAAATGATCTTTCTGGTCAACGTGCCGATCGGCGTGATCGCGCTGTGGATGATCGTGCGCCACATGCCGGACTACCGCTCCGAGCACTCGCCTCGCCTTGATGTCATCGGCTTCGTCTTGTTCGGTAGCGGCATTGCGCTGCTATCCTGGATTCTCGAGATTTTTGGCGAGCATTATCTCGATGCGACTTCACTCGGCATTCTGCTTGCGCTGTCGCTGAGCCTGCTTGCGGCATATGTTTGGCATGCGCGCCATCATCTGACACCTTTGCTACAGCTTGCCCTGTTCAAGATCCGCACGTTCCGCGTCGCCGTTGCCGGTGGTTTTTTTACGCGATTTGGACTGGGTGGCATGCCGTTCTTGCTGCCACTGTTTTATCAGATCGGGCTGGATTTTCCGGCATGGCAAGCAGGGTTGCTGATGATGCCGTCTGCCGCGGCCGCGATGTTCATGAAGGTGATCTCGATTCGCGTGCTGCGACAGTTCGGCTATCGCACTGTATTGATCGTCAACACCGTCATGATTGGCATCACAATCAGTCTGTATGCCACCGTCGATACCGGCACCGCGATTGGCTGGATCATTGCGATCAGTCTGGCGCAAGGCTTCTTTAATTCACTGCAGTTCTCCAGCATGAACTCGATGGCGTATGCCGATGTGTCGGTCGATCAAGCCAGCATGGCCAGCACGATCGCCAGCTCGCTGCAGCAACTATCGGTCAGCTTCGGTCTGGCGTTTGCGTCGATTCTCGCAGGCTGGTATCTGGGTGATCTGCCACAGTCGGATCGCGTCGCCATCACCGGTGCATTGCATCACGCATTTTTGACTTTAGGTGGGCTGACCGTTATTTCTTCGCTGTCTTTTTGGTCGCTGAAAAAACACGATGGCGACAATGTCAGCCGCGGCACCGTCAGCGTATAAAAAATGCCGCTCCTGCAATAGGTAGCGGCATCGATAATGAAAGCAGCACAAGAATTAACTTAGATTGCTCACCATCTTCGCATGTGCTTCGATTACCGGCGTGAGTTTTTCACCCAACGCTTTTAATTCTGCATTGCTGGAGTTGCTCAGGCTTTCAACCAGTTTTTTGGTTTCGGCATGATCCTGCGCGCCACCTTGCGCCAGATATTGACGGTCAAATTCGTCTGCGCTCATCTCGTTCATTTTCTTGAGTGCATTGTTATGACTGCGGCCCGCATCCTTCGGCAGGCTGACGCCATTACTTGCAGCCACGGCGCTGACATCTTTCAGCGCCTGCGAGTGATCCTTGATCATTTGCTGCGCCAATTTCTGCACATTTTCATTACTGGATTTGGTCTTGGCCAATTCTGCGGCGGCAACTTCAGCCATGTTGGCTTGTGCAGTGCGTGTCAGCATTTGCCGCTCGGTTGCATTGAGCGATGCCTTGCCAGCTTGTGCGACAGTAATCGTGCCAGCCTGCGCTGCGGGGGTGCGGTCTGCATAGGCAGAGGCGGACAAACCACCCATGGCGATGGCAGCGGCGAGACCAAGAACGTGGGCACGACGGAAATTGCGAATGTTATGCATAGGAATCTCCTTTTTTGATTAAGTTGGCAAAACCACCCAAAGCAGGCGGCAGTGACACCTTAAACAATGATGAAAAATCATCGGTATCGGACTGGGCCGCAAATTTTTGTAAGAGAACACTGACATTCCCCCTTCACATTCGTATCAACAAGCGTGAAATGTTGTGAATTCGGGGGCCTTGCATCAAGTTATGCTGCAAAATGTTTTTTAACAAAAATCGATCCTCACCCGTAATGGCCGCCATATTGAACAACCTCACGCTTTTCCCTGCCGATATCAAGACAGCATGTCCTGGTTGCAGCGACAGCACCAAGCTGCCATTCAGCTTCAGTTACGCCTATCAGCCTATCGTCGACATCGCATCGCGTACGCTCTATGCGCATGAAGCACTGGTGCGCGGACCAAATGGTGAATCTGCCTACAGCGTGTTGAATCAGGTGACGGATGCCAACCGGTATCGCTTCGATCAGGCATGTCGGGTGAAGGCGATCAAGATGGCCGCCGCGTTGCAAATGCCATCCATGTTGTCGATCAATTTTTTGCCGAATGCGATTTACCAGCCGGAGCTATGCATCCGCTCAACGGTGGAAGCAGCGCGCACGCATAATTTCCCGATCAATCGATTGATATTTGAAGCGGTGGAAGGTGAACGTGTTGAAGATGGATTGCGGCTTGCAGAGATTTTGCGTGAATACCAGCGCATCGGTTTTTTGACCGCAATCGACGACTTCGGTGCGGGCTTTGCAGGATTGAATCTACTGGCAAACTTTCAGCCGGACATCGTTAAACTCGATATGGATCTGGTGCGCAGAATCGATCAGAGTCCGTCTCGCCAAAGCATTGCGCGCGCTGTCATTCGCATGCTGGACGAGATGAATATCGCCATGATTGCCGAAGGCGTGGAGACGCAGGAAGAAGCCAAATGCCTGGAACAAATGGGCGTGCGACTGATGCAGGGTTATCTGTTCAGTCGCCCTTTGTTCGAGGCAAGCGGCAAGGTGGAAGACATTATCTGGCCGCATGCCTGATTATCGGTAAACGATCAGTCTTTCCCGAACTCTTCGCCCAGCGCCTTGCCACGTGCAGCGGCCGCTTTCATGGCCTTGACGATCGCCTCTTTAACGCCGCTGTCTTCCATGCTGGTCAGTGCAGCGTAAGTCGTGCCGCCTTTTGATGTCACGCGCTCGCGCAGGACCGAAACAGGATCGCTCGACTGCGCCGCCAATTCTGCAGCGCCAACAAATGTCGAGACTGCCAGTGCATTGCCCTGCTCCGCAGTCAAACCCATTTCCTGCGCAGCTTGTTGCATCGCTTCCAGAAAATAAAAAACATACGCAGGTCCACTGCCGGAAACCGCAGTTACCGGATCGATCAATGCCTCGTCTTCCAGCCAGACAGTTTCGCCCACGGCGCGCAGAATCGCATCGGCAATCGCACGCTGTTCTGCGCTGACACCAGCTGTTGCCACCATGCCGGTAACGCCTTTACCGATCAGTGCCGGGGTGTTCGGCATGGTGCGCACGATCGCAGCATGACCGCCAAGCCAGCGCGACAGATCGCTGGCACGAATGCCGGCAGCAATCGACAACACCAGTTGCTCGCCAATATGCGGCAATACCTGCGCGACCACACCTTTCATCTGTTGCGGCTTGACGGCCAGAACGATGACATCGCTATCGGCAATCGCCGTATCGATCTCGCCGCTGATTGCCACGCCAAACTGTTTTTGCAAACGCGCAATCGAATCGACATTGATGTCGATAACGTGAATGTTGTTAGCCGCCGTGAGTTTGCCCGCCAGACCACCGATCAGGGCAGCCGCCATATTTCCGCCGCCGATAAAACTGATTTTCAGATTATTGTTTTGCATAGTCCCTTGTTCCAAAAATGGCCGAACCGATCCGGACGATGGTCGCGCCTTCTGCAATGGCAGCGTCGAGGTCGCCCGACATCCCCATCGACAGTGTATCGATTGGCAATCCGTCCGCACGCAAACGTTCAAACAACGCATGCACTTGCCGGAACGGCACGCGCTGTTGCTGCGGATCGCTTTCTGCTTCGGGAATTGCCATCAAACCACGCAAGCGCAGATGCGGCATGGCGGCAATATTATGTGCGGCGGCAATGACTTCTTCCGGCATCATGCCGCTCTTGCTTGCCTCACCACTGATATTGACTTGCAAACAAATGTTGAGTGGCGGCAGATCCGCAGGTCGCTGATCGGACAGGCGCTGCGCAATCTTCTCGCGATCAACCGAATGCACCCAGTCAAAGTGCGTGGCGATAGGACGTGTCTTGTTACTCTGGATGGGTCCGATAAAATGCCATTCCAGCATCAGGTCGGGACGTTCTGCCTGTACGCTTGCCATTTTATCCAGTGCTTCCTGCAGATAATTTTCGCCAAATGCACGCTGCCCGGTCGAGGCGGCATCGATTACGGCGTCGGCACCAAAGGTCTTGGAAACGGCAAGCAAGGCGATGCTACCGGCGGGACGTTGCGCATTGTCTGCAGCCTCGTCGATACGGCGCTGCACGGCTTGCAAGTTCTGGCGTATTACGGACATAATCAAAGTTCTTTAAGGCAATATTTCGCCGGATTTTGCAATTGGGTGCGCCCAGCGGAAACGTCAGCACGTCATCATGTGCTTTTTACATTCATTGCCGGCTCAGGAATTATAAATGGACATTTCCGAATTACTCGCGTTCTCGGTCAAGAACAAGGCCTCCGATCTGCACCTTTCGTCCGGTCTGCCGCCGATGATCCGCGTCAATGGCGATGTCCGTCGCATCAATCTGCCGCCGATGGAACACAAAGATGTGCATAGCATGATCTATGACATCATGAACGATGGTCAGCGCAAGGCGTATGAAGAACGTCTGGAAGTGGACTTTTCGTTTGCGATTCCCGGTCTGGCGCGCTTTCGTGTCAATGCCTTCAATCAGGATCGCGGTGCGGCCGCCGTGCTGCGGACCATTCCATCCAAGATCCTGAGTCTGGAAGAGCTGAACGCCCCCAAGATCTTTACCGAACTGGCTCTCAAGCCGCGCGGTCTGGTGCTGGTCACCGGCCCGACCGGTTCCGGCAAATCGACCACGCTGGCGGCGATGGTCAATCACGTCAATGAAAACGAATACGCGCACATCCTGACGATCGAAGATCCGATCGAATTCGTGCACGATTCCAAAAAATGTCTGATCAACCAGCGCGAAGTCGGCCCGCATACGCACTCGTTCGAAAACGCACTGCGCTCGGCCTTGCGTGAAGATCCGGACGTCGTGCTGGTTGGCGAATTGCGCGATCTGGAAACTATCCGTCTGGCGCTGTCCGCCGCAGAAACGGGTCACCTCGTGTTTGGCACGCTGCATACGTCTTCTGCCGCCAAGACCGTCGACCGTATCATTGACGTGTTTCCCGGCGACGAAAAAGAGATGGTGCGTGCGATGCTGTCCGAATCCCTGCAAGCCGTCATTTCGCAAACCCTGCTCAAGACCAAGGATGGAACCAGTCGCGTAGCCGCGCATGAAATCATGCTCGGCACGCCGGCGATTCGCAACCTGATCCGCGAGGCAAAAATTGCACAAATGTACTCGGCGATCCAGACTGGTTCCAATGTCGGCATGCAGACGCTGGACAGCAATCTGACTGATCTGGTGCGACGTAATATCATCTCCAGTGCAACCGCTCGCTCGGCGGCCAAGATTCCAGAGAATTTCCCCGGATAACCCAGACACCAGTCGATCCGATTGACTCACGAGGACCAGCATGGAACGCGATCAGGCAACCAAATTCATGTACGACCTGCTGCGCCTCATGCTCAGCAAGAACGGCTCCGATCTCTTCGTCACCTCAGAATTCCCGCCTGCCTTCAAGATCGACGGCAAGATGACGCAGGTGTCGAACCAGCCGCTGACAGCCGCGCACACGACCGAGCTGGCGCGCGCCATCATGAGCGACAAGCAGGCGGCCGAATTTGAAGCAACGAAGGAATGCAACTTTGCGATCAGCCCCGGTGGTATTGGTCGCTTCCGTGTATCGGCCTTCATTCAACAAGGCAAGGTCGGCATGGTACTGCGGACCATCACGACCGCCATTCCCGATATAGAGAAACTCGGTGTGCCGGAAACACTGAAAGAAATCGCCATGACCAAGCGCGGTCTGGTGATCATGGTTGGCGCCACAGGCTCAGGCAAATCCACCACGCTAGCGGCCATGATCGGCCACCGCAACGAACACAGTTACGGCCACATCATCACGATCGAAGATCCGGTTGAGTTCGTGCATCCGCACAAAAACTGCGTGATCACGCAGCGCGAGATCGGCGTTGATACGGATGACTGGGGTGTCGCACTGAAGAACACCTTGCGTCAGGCTCCGGACGTCATCTTCATCGGCGAGATTCGTGATCGTGAAACGATGGATTACGCCATCGCCTTTGCCGAAACCGGCCATCTTTGCCTGGCCACCATGCATGCCAATAGCGCCAATCAGGCACTCGATCGCATCGTCAACTTCTTCCCGGAAGAACGTCGCCAGCAATTGCTGATGGATTTGTCGCTCAATCTCAAGGGCATGATTTCGCAACGACTGATTCCGCTCAAGGACACCAAGGGACGCTGCGTGGCCGTCGAGATCATGCTGAACTCACCACTGATTTCCGATCTGATCTTCAAGGGCGATGTGCACGAGATCAAGGAGATCATGAAGAAGTCACGCGAACTCGGCATGCAGACTTTCGATCAGGCGCTGTTCGATCTGTACGAAGCCGGCAAGATTTCATATGAAGATGCCTTGCGCAATGCGGACTCGGTCAACGACCTGCGTCTGTCGATCAAGCTGCATGGCAAGGAAGCGCAGAAACGTGATCTCAATCGCGGCACCGAACATCTGGGGATCGTGTGAATAAGGTCCACGATAAGGTCTACGACTTCACGGTGACGTCGCTGACAGGCGCGCCGATCCCGCTTTCACAGTATCGCGGCAAGGTCCTGTTGATCGTCAACACCGCCAGCGAATGCGGCTTCACACCACAGTACAAACAACTGCAGGAATTGCATCAGCAACTACATGATCGCGGTTTTGAAGTACTCGGTTTTCCCTGCAATCAATTTGGCCGACAGGAGCCGGGCGATGCCGATGCCATCGGCAACTTTTGCGAACGCAATTACGGCGTGAGCTTCCCGCTGTTCGCAAAAATCGATGTGAATGGAAGCGATGCAGAACCTTTGTTCACGCATCTGAAGCATGCTGCGCCCGGGCTGCTTGGTAGCGAAGGTATCAAGTGGAATTTCACCAAGTTTCTGGTGGATACTGAGGGAAATGTGGTGAAGCGCTATGCGCCGCAAACAGCGCCATCAAGCCTCGTTGAAGACATACAAAACCTGCTGCAAAAATAGTCGCCTCAAGTCACATCACATCACATCCGGGCATTTATCAGCCGGGATTTTGTGATTGCCGTGCGTGCCATAACTTCTGCGCAAGCTGGATTTTCAAATGTCCTGCATTAAAAAATCCCAGAGAAGCTTACTTCTCAAATCCATCGACGTGTTCGATCCTTGTACGCCGCATACGCCTCGCCAAATTTCTCCGTGAGCACACGCTCTTCCGGAACAATTTGAAAGCGCGTCACGTACGCAACAAACACGCACGGTCCGACCCAAACGGCGATCGAATCAAGACGTATCGCATACCCCACCAGCAACAACAGAAGACTCAGATACAGCGGATTGCGCGACAGACGGTAGATGCCGTTTGTAACCAGATTGGATGCCTTGCCCGGATCAAGCGGATTGATGGTTGTGCGCGCACGCCACATGCACGCGAACGCGATCAGCGCAATCACTGCGCTCAACTGACACATGCCAACACCGACTTCCATACGAAACTGTGTTGGATCGATCACAATGTCATTGACATGCACATACCATTTCATCAACGCACCAATGACGATGGCAGTGACGGGTGCCGGGATTTTTGTATCAAGTGTATGAACAGTGTTGTACATGGTGATTCGATATAAGTGAGATCAATTCATCAGCGAACCGATTGATCATGTGTCGTCGACACCCCGCTTGGTTATCAACGACAGTTGCTGGATACTTGTTTATCGCGGAAGTGGCTTCTCGGCCTCAAGCAAATCGCTGTGTGCTTCTTCCAATTTTGATTTTCTGTTTGCGATCTTTTTTGCATCGCCTTTGCGCTCTGCTTCGGCAAGACTCTTTTCACGCTCCTGCACTTTTTTTTCAGCCTGCCTGATCTGCTTTTCGCGCTCTTTTTCCAAAGAGGCTTGGGTGCAGTGATCCTTGTTGGCCTGAAGCGCCTTACGCAAGCCGGCTACCTCTTTGCTGTTTCCTCGTTTCGTTGCTTCGTCGATCTGCAACTCAATGTTTGTGCGCTTGGCTTCGCAAGCGGGAGAAGCGTCAGTTGCCAACGCAGGCGCCGCATGGAGCGCGAGAACAACAGCACCGAACAGGATAGATCGCATGGCTCACCCCTTAATAGTTTGCGTCGAAGAAAGCTGAAAGCCCCTGCATTGTGGAAGTTGGCTTGCGCCAATACAACTCAGGACGCGCCATCATATGATTATGATATTGCCTGAGTCAACGACAGATGCTGCATCGACTTTGCCTAAGAGCGGAAATCCCATAGTCATGGGACATGATCATGACCAAAGAAAAAGCCGCCTTGCAAGGCGGCCTTTTTCTCTGGATCGTTAGCGCTACAGCATCAATGTCGCGATCAATGCGCTGCAATCAAGGCATCATCAATCAGTTCGATCCAATGCCGCACCGGCTTTTGCGTGCCTGCCTGCAAATGCGTCAGGCAACCGATATTGGCAGAGACGATCGTTTCTGCGCCAGTCGCTTCCAGGTTGGCGATCTTGCGATCGCGCAATTGGTGTGACAACTCAGGCTGAAGAACCGAATAAGTACCGGCTGATCCACAACATAGATGGCTGTCCTTGCAGAGCTGCACATCGACACCCGCTGAACGCAACACGCCTTCGACCTTGCCGCGAATCTGCTGACCGTGTTGCAGCGTGCATGGCGGATGCCAGGCAACGCGTTTGTTGATCTTGCCTGCGAGCTGTGTCGCCAGTTCCTTTTCAAAATCGGGCAGGATTTCGCTGAGGTCTTTGGTCATGCCCGATACATGCAAGGCCTTCTCGGCGTAATCAGGATCATGCGCCAGCAGGTGGCCGTAATCCTTGACCATCACGCCACATCCGGAGGCCGTCATCACGATCGCTTCCGCACCGAATTCAATCGCCGGCCACCATGCATCGATGTTGCGACGTGCATCGTCGAGTGCACCATCGTGATCGTTCAGGTGGTGACGGATCGCGCCACAGCAACCGGCTTTTTGCGCCACCAGCAGTTGTACTTGCAAGGCATCGAACACACGCGCCGTTGCGGCATTGATATTGGGTGCCATTGATGGCTGCACGCAACCATCGAGCAGCAACATGGTGCGCGCATGCTGGCGGGTCGGCCAGATACCGGATGCTTGTCGGGCCGGGACTTTTTCCCGCAAGGCAGAAGGCAACAAGGGGCGGACCAGTTGGCCAATCTTCATTGCCGGTGCAAAGATCGCTTTGCGCGGCAGCAGTTCACGCAAGGCTGCACGCTTGAGACGTTGCACGGGCGTGTAGGCAACACGATCGGACACCACTTTGCGGCCGATATCGATCAGGCGACCGTACTGCACCCCGGAAGGACAGGTGGTTTCGCAATTGCGGCAGGTCAGGCAGCGATCCAGATGCTGCTGAGTTTTGGCAGTTGGCTCCTTGCCTTCCAGCACTTGCTTGATCAGATAGATACGACCGCGCGGGCCATCCAGCTCGTCACCGAGCAATTGATAGGTGGGGCAGGTTGCCGTGCAAAACCCGCAATGGACGCAACTGCGCAGGATGGCATCAGCCTCCTTTCCTTCGCGTGTATCCCGGATGAAATCGGCCAGATTTGTTTGCATTGCTATTTACCTGAAGTTGAATCGGCAATCACAAGGTCGCATACATGCGGCCCGGATTGAAGATGCCGCTCGGGTCGAATGATTGCTTGAGATTACGGTGAATACGTTCTGCTGCAGGCGCAAGGGGCTGAAAGATATCGCCCGTGCGGTCGCCGCCACGGAACAAGGTTGCATGCCCACCGACTGCCGTCGCCGCTTCGCGAATGGCTGCCATCGAAGCTGCCGATGTGTCGTGCGTGCGAAGCCAGCGTTGCGCGCCGCCCCATTCAATCAACTGTTCGCCTACCAGTGCAATCGGCGCGGCAACCGAGGGGACAGACAAACGCCACAACAGCGGCGCCTGCGCAAAGAAATCATTGCTCTGCTCACGCATGGCAATCCAGAATGTTTCGGCATCGTGCATTTCATCGCCACCGATGTAATCGCGCGCCGCCCTAATTGCTGCTTGCGCACCGGACAAGCGTACGGCCAGCACACCATCGCACCAGGCGCTCGCAGAAATCGGCAACGGCTGACCGCCCCATTCATTCAGCCGACGAAGTGCTTCTTCTTCGCTCAAAGCCAGACGCAGACTGGTTTCGGCAAATGGCTTGGGCAAGACCTTGAGCGACACTTCAACCAGCAGGCCGAGCAGGCCGAGCGAACCCGCAAGCAGACGCGAGACGTCATAACCGGCGACGTTCTTCATCACCTGGCCACCGAAATGCAGCAGTTCGCCTTTGCCATTGATGAGCGCCGCACCGAGCACGAAATCACGCACACTGCCAACGGCAACACGACGCGGACCGGCCAGTCCGGCGGCAACCATACCGCCGACAGTTGCGTCTGCACCGCAATGCGGCGGCTCAAATGCCAGCATCTGATTTTGTTCCGCCAATACGGCTTCGACTTCCGTCAGTGGCGTACCACTGCGTACGGTGATCACCAGTTCAGTCGGATCGTAGCTGACGACACCGCTATAAGGTCGCGTGTCCAGCACATCGCCCACAGGTTCGCGGCCGTACCAGTCCTTGCTGCCGCCACCGCGTATGCACAATGCCTGCTTCCTGTCGGCGGCATCGAGAATCACGTCGCGGAACTGATCGAGTTGATTGTCCATAGTCGTCATCAAAAACGGGGCAGATCGGCAAACTTGAGCATGCCGCGACGCACATGCATCTTGCCGTACTCGGCACAGCGCTGCAGGGTCGGAATCGCCTTGTTGGGGTTGAGCAGCATCGGCGGATCGAATGCAGCCTTGACCGCAAGGAAGGCATCCATTTCCGCACGTGAAAACTGCACGCACATCTGATTGATTTTTTCGAGACCGACGCCGTGTTCGCCAGTGATCGTGCCACCGAACTCGACACACATCTCGAGGATCTCGGCGCCGAACAATTCGGCACGATGAAATTCACCTTCCTGATTGGCATCGAACAGAATCAGCGGATGCAGATTGCCGTCACCTGCGTGGAACACATTGGCACAACGCAGGCCATACTTCTCTTCCATGCGTTGAATGCCAAGCAGCACATCCGCCAGGGCGCGACGTGGAATCGTGCCGTCGATACAGTAGTAATCGGGTGAGATACGGCCCGCCGCAGGAAATGCATTTTTGCGACCGGACCAGAAGCGCAAGCGCTCTTCTTCATTGTTCGACACCGCAATCGCCGTCGCACCCGATTGTTCGAGCACCGCGATCATGCGCGCGATTTCTTCTTCGACTTCTTCCGGAATGCCATCCGACTCGCACAGCAAAATGGCTTCGGCATCGATGTCGTAACCTGCTTTGACGAAAGGCTCGACCATCCGCGATGAGGTCTTGTCCATCATCTCCAGACCTGCCGGAATAATGCCGGCTGCGATCACGCCAGCAACAGCATTACCACCTTTGACCACATCATCAAACGACGCCAGGATCACACGCGCCTGACGTGGTTTTGGAATCAGACGCACGGTGACTTCGGTCACCACGCCCAGCATGCCTTCCGAACCGATAAACACGGCCAACAAATCAAGCCCCGGCGCATCCAGCGAGGCACCGCCCAGCTCGATCACATCGCCCTCGATCGTGACCATGCGTACACGCATTACGTTGTGTACGGTCAGTCCATATTTGAGGCAATGTACACCGCCGGAATTCTCCGCAACGTTGCCACCGATTGAGCAAGCAATCTGTGAAGAGGGATCAGGCGCGTAGTAAAGGCCATGCTGCGCAACCGCTTCGGAAATTGCCAGATTGCGTACACCGGGTTGCACGATGGCCGTACGCGCGTACGGATCAACATTGACGATACGACTCATGCGCGCCGTCGACAACACCACGCCATCGGCGATCGGCAAGGCGCCGCCCGACAAACCGGTACCGGCACCGCGCGGCACGATGCGTACCTTCAGGGCATTACAAATTTTGAGAATCGCGACGACCTGCTCTTCTGTATCCGGCAACACCACCACCATCGGCAGTTGCGCATAGACAGAGAGTCCGTCGCATTCATAAGGACGCGTATCTTCCGCATCGAACAAGACCGCGCGCTCGGGCAATACAGCGCGCAACGCATTGACGACCATGCGTTGATGTTCTGCTGTATAGGCGGCCGCTGTCGACACGTGACGATCCTTTAAAAAACGAAGTTGAAAATGAACGACTCACACGTTTTGTGCGAGCAGAGGCGAAGTGTAACGAAATGACTGATGCATCGCGAGTCAGATGACCCGGTTTTCACTGAAAGCTTTGCCATTGCGGGATGAAAATAATTCAATTGCCCGCGATGGCACGCCACGACTGCGCGTGGAAAACAAGTGCTGATGTATCAGGATAAGACGTCAGCGATTTTGAACCTGACCGATCAGGACAGACGCTGTGTATTGAAGCGCGCCATCATCCAGTTCAGCATGGCATCGACCTCTGGCCTCTCACGCACACCACGTTCGTAGACAAGATAATACGCATGCTGTGGCGTTGCCAGTGCGACATCGAACAAAGGAACCAGATCTCCCTTCTCGATCATGTCGCGCGCAAAATGACTGCGGGTCAGGCCGATGCCATATCCATGACGCACCGCTTCGAGCAGCAAGCCCAGATCATCGATACGCAAACCCATCGATGGCTCCGGCCAATCGAGGCCTGCCGCGTTGAACCACGGTTGCCAAGGCTCTAGCGCCGAACGCAGCAGCACGGCATTTTTCAGGTCGGCTGGTTTTTCCAGACCACCAAGCCGTTTGACGTATTCGGGACTTGCAACCGGGAATACCGGTTCTTCAAACAGTTTTTCCGTTACCAGATCCGGATAGTTGCCGACGCCGAAACGCACTTCGATATCCGTCTCCGACAAACTCATGTCGTACAGCGGCACGGACAGGAACGTTTCAATCGTCAGATCTGGATGTGCGTCGGTGAATTCTGTGATGTTCGGCAAAAAGAGATAGCGCGCGAATGTTGGCGGCACCGTGATCTTGATCCGTGGATGGCTGGGCATGCTGCGATGCGGCAACGGAAAATCAGCAAGCGAACGCAGCGCATCGCGCACAACATCCAGATAGCGTCGTCCGAACTCGGTCAGGCTGACACTGCGCCCATCTCGCAGGAACAGTCGCTCACCGACAAACTCCTCCAGCAGGCGAATGCGATGCGAAAACGCCGAAGGCGTGATGCACAGCTCTTCTGCCGCGACTGCAAATGAACCAAGACGAGCGGCCGCTTCAAAAGCGGAGAGAGCATGTACGGGAGGAAGGCGAACGGCCATGAATTATTTGATTACACAACGAGAAAGGTAAGATTCTACCGGTTCGGCTTGATCCACGTCATTTACAACACGTAAATTTTTATGATCAATACCGAATTTATGCAATTTCCCGTATCCTCGCGACTTCGAACTTACAGGACGCTGACAAATGGGCAATCGACTTTCCAAAATCGCAACGCGCACTGGTGATGACGGCAGCACCGGCCTCGGTGACGGCAGCCGTACCGGCAAGGATGCGCTACGCGTACATGCCATGGGCGACGTTGATGAACTCAATTCACACCTCGGCCTGTTGCTGTGCGAACCACTACCCGACGCGTTACGCGAAGAACTCGTTACCATCCAGCACGACCTGTTCGATCTGGGCGGCGAACTTTGTATTCCAGGCTACGCACTGATCACCGAAGCGCACGTCGCGCGCCTCGATACCTTGCTTGCAAAGTACAACGCGGACTTGCCAGCCTTGAAGGAATTCATTCTTCCTGCCGGTTCTCGCGCGGCGTCGCAGTCGCATGTGTGTCGCACTGTTTGCCGTCGTGCAGAACGTGCGGTGGTGGCGCTGGGACGTACCGAGACGATTAATGATGCACCGCGGCAGTATTTGAATCGCTTGTCGGATTTGTTGTTTGTGCTGGCGCGGGTGTTGAATCGGTTTGCAGGTGGGGGAGATGTGTTGTGGGAGAGGGAGCGTGATCGGGATCACTCTTGATCATACGTAATTGCCGGGGGTAGCCCGGCGGCTACTCACTTTCTTTGCTTCGCCAAGAAAAGTAAGCAAAAGAAGGCGACCGCACTGACGCTGCCCCTGCGGGGTTCCCAGCGCTGCAGTGCAAAAAATGGGAAGTGAACGAAACTCGCTGCGCTCAGACAACGTTCACTTCTTGATCCATTTTTCACACCACAGCGCTGGCATCGTCAAAGCGGGTCACGGCCCGATCCGGCTCGCCTGCGCATTGCCGGAATTGTTCATATTGAGCGCTTTTCAAAACCGAAAGGTAAAAATATTAGGTTTAATTGTCTCTTATGCTAACAAATCAGCTTACGTCATTTCCGCATGTACACAGCCGCTGCTGATGCGCGCAAATCGGATTAGAAACGGGTGTGTTTGAGCACGTAGTGCGAGTTTCGCCCGTTTCCCGATTTGTGTGTGGCAGCGGCGGGAACCCCGAAGGGGCTGTGGACTCGCGGCCGCCTTTCTTTACCTACTTTCTTTGGCGAAGCAAAGAAAGTAGGTAGCCGCCGGGCTACCCCCGGCAACCGCATCTCTTCGAAGAAACAAACCAATCACCAACAACCAAACTCAACAAATCCATCAGCAATAAAAAATGCCGCTACAACGAGCGGCACTCTCAAAACAAGCAAGCGACAAACAATCAGCTAACCCGCTTATCCTTCTCAATCAACGCATACGCCGAATGATTGTGAATCGACTCAAAATTCTCCGCTTCCAGCGTGTAAGCAACAACGGCAGCTTCGTTGTTCAACATCACTGCTACGTCACGCACCAGATCCTCGACAAACTTTGGATTTTCGTAAGCACGTTCAGTCACGTATTTCTCATCCGGACGCTTGAGCAAACCCCACAGTTCGCACGATGCCTGCGCTTCGATTTTGGCAATCAGATCATCAACAACAAAATTACCATCCATCACGGCTTGTACGGTGATGTGTGAACGTTGATTGTGCGCACCATAGGCCGAAATTTTCTTCGAGCATGGGCACAAGCTGGTAACCGGCACGAGCACTTTCAACGTAATTTCCGTCTTGCCATTGCGATGATCGGCGATCAGGCCGACTTCGTAATCCATCAAACTCTGCACGCCGGACACCGGTGCCGTCTTGTTGATGAAATAAGGCAACGTCACTTCAATACGACCCGCATCGGCTTCAAGCAAAGCCAGCATCTTGCGCATCAGTTCACTGAAAACCGCGACGTCGAATGGCTGAGTATTGTCTTCCAGCAGCGCGATAAAACGCGACATGTGCGTGCCTTTTTCCGCTTCGGATAAATGCACATACATGTTCCAGGTGCCAACCGATGGTTGCACGCCAGAAGCCGTCTTGACTGAAATCGGATAACGCACACCCTTGACGCCGACGCGCTGAATTGGAATGTGGCGCGTGTCAGGCGTGCTCTGCACGTCAGGGAGGGCATTGATGCCGGGGTCGCGAGTATTCATCACTAAACCTTAAAGTACGCGGCGTCTGTGGACGATCCGCTTGCAGCGACAGCCCGAAATAGTCGGCTGCCGCAAAATTGCTATTGCTTGTTCTTTACTGCTTGTTCGCTATTGCTTGTTATTCACCACCAAACGTGGCTCGCCCTTGTCGAAACGCTGGCGGATCGAGGCGGCAATCCCTTTGGCATCAAGACCGCACATTGCCAGCAACTGCCCTGCGTCGCCATGATCAATAAATTGGTCCGGCAAACCCAGATTCAATAGCGGCTTGACAATGCCTTCTGCTGCCATGGCTTCCGCCACTGCCGCACCCGCACCGCCCATGATGCAACCTTCTTCGACCGTCACCAGCGCATCATGCGTCGCTGCCAGTTGCTTGATCAGCGCAACGTCCAGCGGTTTGATGAAGCGCATGTTGGCAACCGTCGCATCGAGCTCTTCGCCAGCTTGCAAGCTGGGCGCAACCATCGTGCCGAATGCCAGAATCGCAACGCTCTTGCCTTCACGTCGCACTTCACCGGCACCCAACGGAATCGTGTCCAGATCGTTGCCAACCTTGGCGCCAATCCCGCCACCGCGCGGATAACGGATTGCTGCAGGGCCATTGTATTGGAAACCGGTCGAGAGCATGCGCCGGCACTCGTTTTCGTCCGAAGCGGCCATGACGACCATGTTCGGAATGCAGCGCAGGAAAGCGATATCGTAATTGCCGGCATGGGTCGCACCGTCGGCACCGACCAGGCCCGAGCGATCGAGCGCAAACGTCACATCCAGATTCTGCAAGGCAACGTCATGGATCAGTTGATCGTAACCGCGCTGCAGGAAGGTCGAATAAATCGCCACCACCGGCTTCAAGCCTTCGCACGCCATACCACCCGCAAACGTCACCGCGTGCTGCTCGGCAATACCAACGTCGTGATAGCGATCCGGATAGCGACGTTCAAACTCAACCATGCCCGAGCCTTCACGCATCGCTGGCGTAATCCCGATCAGACGCGAATCGGCAGCAGCCATGTCGCACAACCAGTCACCGAACACGCTGGTGTAAGTCACCTTCTTGGCAACCGCCGGCTTGATGCCTTCTGCCGGATTGAACTTGCCTGGACCGTGGTACAGCACAGGATCGGCTTCTGCCAGTTTGTAACCCTGCCCTTTACGCGTGACCACGTGCAGGAACTGCGGACCCTTCAGATGCTTGATGTTTTCCAGCGTCGGGATCAGCGAATCCAGATCATGGCCATCGATCGGACCGATGTAATTGAACCCGAATTCCTCGAACATCGTGGCCGGCACGATCATGCCTTTGGCATGTTCCTCAAAACGTTTTGCGAGTTCGCGCACCGGCGCTGGCAGTACGCTCTTGCCAACATTCTTGGCGGCGGCGTAAAACTGACCCGACATCAAACGCGCGAGGTAACGATTCAGCGCACCAACTGGCGGCGAAATCGACATGTCGTTATCGTTGAGGACGACCAGCAGATTGCAATCTTCATGGATGCCGGCGTTGTTCATCGCCTCGAACGCCATGCCGGCAGTCATCGCGCCATCACCGATCACGGCAATCGCATGACGATCTTCACCCTTGGTCCTGGCAGCCAGTGCCATGCCGAGTGCAGCAGAAATCGAGGTGGAGGAATGCGCTGTACCAAACGTGTCGTACAGGCTTTCGGCACGACGCGGAAAACCAGAAATGCCATCGAGCTGACGCAGGCTGTGCATCTGATCACGACGACCAGTCAGAATCTTGTGCGGATAGGTTTGATGACCGACGTCCCAGACGATGCGATCTTCCGGCGTGTTGAATACCGTGTGCAGCGCGATCGTCAGTTCGACAGTACCCAGATTCGATGACAGATGGCCGCCGGTCTCTGCCACCGATTCCAGCACGAATGCGCGCAGCTCTTCCGCCAGCTGCTTGAGCTGCGGACGCGATAGCTGACGCATGTCGGCCGGATCATTGATTGTTTGAAGCAAATCCATACTAAGCCTTCCGCTGCACGATCAGGTCTGCGATTTCACGCAAGCGTCGTGCCTTGTCCCCGAATTGTTCGAGCGCACTGTGCGCATCGGACCGCAATGTTTCCGCCAATGTCTTCGACTGCTCCAGCCCCAGAATCGACACATAGGTCGGCTTGTTGTCTGCAGCATCCTTGCCCGCCGTCTTGCCCAATGTGGCCGAGTCGGCCGTCGCGTCGAGAATATCGTCGACCACCTGGAACGCCAGACCGATCGCCACTGCATACTTGTCCAGCGCAACCGCTTCTTCCTTACTCAACACCTTGCCTGCCATCCCGCCAAGAAGTACTGCTGCGCGCAGCAAGGCACCGGTCTTGAGCTGATGCATCTGTTCAAGCTCAGGCAACGAAAGCGACAATCCCACACTGGCCAGATCGATGGCTTGTCCACCGCACATGCCTAGCGATCCCGAGGCCTGTGCCAGCAAACGCACCATTGCAAGCTGCTGCGCCGGAGCGACATTGCCGTTGGCCAGTACATCAAATGCCTGCGACTGCAACGCATCGCCTACCAGCAGCGCCATTGCTTCGTCGTACTTGACGTGTACAGTCGGCTTGCCGCGACGCAGTGCATCATCATCCATGCACGGCATATCGTCATGCACCAGCGAATACGCGTGAATCATTTCGATCGCAGCACCGGCACGTGCCAACTCTGCGGCGTCCGCATCAAACAACGCGCCCGCTGCATGCACCAGCAAAGGCCGCACGCGTTTGCCGCCATCGAGCACCGCGTAGTGCATCGCCTCATGCAGGCGCGTCGGGATCAGCGTAACGGCCGGCAGATGCTGCAGCAATGCCGCTTCCATCTGAACCTGCACATCCTTCATCCAGACATCAAAAGCAACGACCGTCATTCGTCGGCCTCGCTGTCAGCGCCGGATTGAAACGGTTTAAGCATGTCGCCTTCAAGTACCTTGACCTGACTTTCGACTTTTTCAAGCTGTGCTGCGCAATATTTGACCAACTCGGAGCCACGCTTGTACGCGGCAACCGACGCTTCCAGCGGCAGTTCGCCTGCCTCCATGCGGGCAACCAGTTGCTCAAGTTCTGCCATCGCCTCTTCAAACGAGGCTGGCGCGGCGACTGCGGATAGTTTCTTGGACATAACGACCGGAAAAAGGTTTAGCCCGCTATTTTAGTGCAATCCACCTGCCACGGTGCATATCAGGGCCACAACACCACACATAGAAAACGTTCCAGAAAGCAATCCAAGGTCATAATTTTTACCTTGAAATTCAACGACCTGCCCGAATCTGCCTTTCTGCATACAGGGAAAATGCCGAATCTTTTCATTTTGGCAAAACGTCGTGAATTCAGCCTGAATTCACGTGCCAGCGGGGCTTGCAGCATGCCCCCGATGAAAAAGCTTGGGTTATAATCCTTGGTTCTGTCCAAAATTGCCTCATCATCTCGTTTGATTCAAGGTTTTTGCGGATTCTTTCTCTCTTAGGTTGGTGCAAATTAATTTGGGGGTAGGGGATGTCCGATCTGGCTAATCTCGCCAAACTCGTGCGCTCTAACGCACAGCTTCCGGTCAATGTGTATTTTGACGAAGCGCTGCAAAAGCAGGAAATCCAGCAATTGTTCCGTCAGGGACCGCAATACGCCGGTCACGAATTGATGGTGCCCAATGTGGGCGACTTTGCCACGCTCGCGTGGGAAAACGAAGGTCGCATGCTGGTGCGCAATCCGCAGGGAATCGAACTGCTGTCCAATGTCTGCCGTCATCGCCAGGCAAAGATGTTCAATGGTCGCGGCAATGCCAATACGCTGGTATGCCCGCTGCATCGCTGGACTTACGATCTCAAGGGTGAATTGATTGGCGCGCCGCATTTTGGCGAAACGCCGTGCCTGAATCTGTCCAAGACCAACCTGCAAAGCTGGAATGGCCTGCTGTTCGAACAGAATGAGGTCGATGTCGCCGGCATTCTCAAAAATCTTAGCGTTACCAAGGACCTCGATTTTTCCGGCTACATGCTGGACCACGTCGAAGTCCACGATTGCGATTACAACTGGAAGACATTCATCGAGGTCTATCTCGAGGATTACCATGTCGAGCCTTTCCATCCAGGCCTCGGCAGCTTCGTCAGTTGCGATGATCTGAAGTGGGAATTCGGCGAGCACTACAGCGTACAAACCGTCGGCGTCAATCACGCATTGGCCAAGCACGGCACGCCGAAGTACAAGAAGTGGCAGGAGCAGATCCTGCAGTTCCGCAACGGCGAGGCGCCGCCTTACGGCGCAATCTGGCTGACGCTGTATCCGAACATCATGATCGAGTGGTATCCGCATGTTCTGGTAGTTTCGACGCTGTGGCCGAACGGCCCGCAAAAAACCAAGAACGTGGTCGAGTTTTACTATCCGGAAGAAATCGTTTTGTTCGAGCGTGAGTTTGTCGAAGCCGAGCGCGCGGCATACATGGAAACCTGCGACGAAGACGATGAGATCGCACTACGCATGGATGCCGGCCGCAAGATATTGCTCGACCGCGGCGTCAACGAAGTCGGCCCGTATCAGTCGCCAATGGAAGACGGCATGCAGCACTTCCATGAGTGGTACCGACGTCAAATCGACGTTTGATGCATAATCAGAAATCGGCCGGATGACCTCCGGCCGGTTTCTTTTTCAGCCTCTTCTTTTTATTCTCTGCCATGCAATCGCTCTGGATGTTGTTCGCCACTTTCATGTTTTCCATCATGGGCGTGTGCGTCAAACTCGCATCCGAAACCTATTCCGTCGCCGAGATCATCATGTATCGCGGCTTCATCGGTGTCCTGTTCATCTACCTGCTGATCCTGTATCAGGGCGGCTCGCTGAAAACGCCTTTCATCTGGGCGCATCTATGGCGTTGCGTGGTCGGCGTCACTGCACTCTGGTTGTGGTTCGTTGCGATTGGGCTGTTGCCTCTTGCCACCGCGATGACGCTCAACTACATGGCACCGATCTGGATCTCCGGCATCCTGTTTTTTGCAGCATGGCGTAGCGGCAAACGACGGTTTGAATGGGGACTAGTGACGGCAATCGTTGCCAGCTTCATCGGCGTCACGCTGTTGTTGCGCCCGGCAATTCATCAGGATCAGTTGCTGGGTGGCCTGATTGGCGTGGGCTCTGGTTTTCTCTCCGCACTCGCCTATCTGCAAGTGCGTCATCTGGGCCAACGCGGCGAGCCGGAATCACGCGTCGTCTTCTATTTTTCTCTGACCGGATTTCTTGCCGGACTGGCCGGCACGCTGTTTTTCACTGATACCAATGGCGTACACGCAAGCCTACTGCGCTCGCACTCTGCCTACGGCCTGTCGCTACTGCTCGGCATTGGCGTGCTTGCTGCGATGGCACAGATCGCCATGACACGCGCGTATCGCCTTGGCAATACGCTGGTCACCGCCAACCTGCAATACACCGGCATTGTGTTTTCGAGTATGTGGGGCATTCTGGCCTGGAGCGATATCCTCGGCCTGTTTGGCTGGAGCGGCATTGCCATCATCCTGATCAGCGGCCTGGTGGCAACGTTTTACAATATCCGCAACACTCGTCTAGAGAAGTCTGCACCACCACCCGATCCGATCGCCGCCGAACTTTAATCGCATGTACCGCATGTACTAAAAGGGGAACACATCCATGACCTTCAGCACATTGATATCTGCACAAACGCTCTCCCAACACCTGTCCGATCCGGACTGGGTCGTCATCGACTGCCGTCACGACCTGGCTAATCCGGACGCAGGTCGCACTGCCTACGATCAGGGTCATATTCCCGAAGCGCGATTTGCGCATCTGGATCGCGATCTGGCAGGTGCAACAGTCGCCGCCGACGGCACTTTCCGCGGTCGTCATCCGTTACCGGACCGTGCCGCTTTTCTCGCGACTTTGCGCCAGTGGGGCATCAACGAGAATACGCAAGTCGTGGTCTACGATGCACACGGCGGCATGTTCGCCTCGCGTCTATGGTGGATGCTGCGCTGGGTTGGCCATACGCCCGCAGCAGTGCTGGATGGCGGCCTGCAGGCATGGCTTGCACTTGGTCTACCCGTTTCAACCGAAACACCCGTCATCCAAACTGCCGGCGCCATCGGTGAGCGTGCCTCGCTGGCACCACAAGTCAGCGTAGAAGACGTCCTGCGTAATTTGAAAGAACAACGCAAAACGCTGATCGACGCACGCTCCCCGGACCGCTTCCGTGGCGAGAACGAAACCATCGATCCAGTCGGTGGCCATATTCCGGGCGCAGGCAACCGCTTCTTCAAAGACAACCTGACAGCAGACGGCCGCTTCAAAACCAGCGAGCAACTACTTCAGGAATGGCAAGCCATCATTGACGACCCAACGGAAGCCGTCATGCAATGCGGCTCCGGCGTAACCGCCTGCCACAATCTTCTGGCACTAGAAATCGCCGGCCTGCAAGGCGCAGCGTTGTTTCCGGGTTCATGGAGTGAATGGTGCGCCGATCCGAAACGACCGGTGGCCTGATAGTCTTCAAACCCACCCCACCGGCAATGCCGCAGGCGAGCCGGATCGCGCCGTGAAACCCGCTTGTACGCAGCCGATGATGCCGCGTGCAAATTGGATCAGAAACAGGCGATGTTTGAGCACGTAGTGCGAGTTGCGCCTGTTTCCCGATTTGTGCGTGGCGGCAGCGGGAACCCGAAGGGCTGTGTACCGCGGTCGCCTTCTTTTGCTTACTTTTCTTGGCGAAGCAAGAAAAGTGAGTAGCCGCCGGGCTACCCCCGGCACATCTCTTCGAAGAAACGCCTTCATTAGAAGGACAGACGTCCATCAATGCGCGTGCGAATGCCCCGTCAAAAACAACACAATCCCCACACCCAGCGCAATCAGGGCGATCTGCGGAATGGTTTCGCGCAGCGTTGCACGGCGCTGCATTTGCGGCATCAAGTCGCTGAGCGCAATGTAGATGAACCCCGATGAAGCGAATACCAGCACGTAAGGAATCCACTCTTGCGAATTGTCGAGCGTGAAATAGCCGAGCAAGCCACCGAGCACCGCGGTCAATCCGGAAATGATGTTGTACGCGAAAGCGCGTGTCTTGCTGAAACCGGCATTGAGCAGGACGATGAAGTCGCCAATCTCTTGCGGAATTTCATGCGCAATGATCGCCAGCCCCGTCATGATCCCCAGATGCGGATCGGCCAGAAACGCTGCTGCAATCAAAATGCCATCGGTGAAATTGTGCAGGCTGTCACCAACCAGAATCATCCAGCCAGCCGCACCTGCCTCATGCTTGTCGTGACCATGATGATGTCCATGCCCGTCATGCTCGTGATGATGCGAGTGACGCAGGATCGCAAATTTTTCCAGCAAAAAGAAACCCAGCAAACCACCCAGCAAAACAGCAAACAGCGTATGTGCATCGGCATCGGATTCGAAGGCTTCCGGCAAGGCATGCAGCAATGAAGTTGCCAGCAAAATGCCGACCGACAGGCTGACCATGCGATCGACGATCTTGGACAACAGCGAGAAAGAAAAAAGCGCTGCAGCAGAAATACTGAGCACGCCAGAAATGGCAGTCGTCAGCAGGATGGAAACGAGGGTGGAGTTAATTTGAATCTCGATTAATGCAACCGGGTTGCAAATTAGAACACAACACGTCCTTTCCGGCAATAAAAACCGCGACAGCCTTGCGGTCTGTCGCGGTCATGTATCAGGCAAATAACGTTTCAGTACAAATCAGACACCGTTTGCCTTGAACCAGGTCAGGCAATGCTGCCAACCTTCCCTGGCATCCGCCTCGACATAGCTCGGACGGTAATCGGCGTGGAAAGCATGTCCGGCATCCTTGAACAGGATGAACTCCGATCCGCTCTTGCCGCGCTTGAGCGCATCCTGCATTTCCACCACGGTCGTCACCGGAATACCGGTGTCCTTGCCGCCATACAGCCCAAGTACCGGCGCCTTCAGTGAAGTAGCGATATCGACCGGATATATAGGCTGTAACGATGTTTTGTTACCCACCAGACGACCGTACCAGGCGACGCCCGCCTTGACCTGTGGATTGTGTGCAGCGTACAGCCACGTAATACGCCCGCCCCAGCAAAAGCCGGTGATGCCGAGCTTTGCGGCATTGCCGCCATTCGATTTGGCCCAGGCAACGATGGCATCGAGATCGCTCATGACCTGCGCATCCGGCACCTTGGCAATCAATTCTTTCTGCAACTCGGCAATCGATGCGTACTTGGTCGGATCGCCCTGACGCACAAACAAATCGGGTGCCAATGCCAGATAACCCTGCTTGGCAAAGCGGCGCGCCACATCGGCAATGTATTCATGCACGCCGAAAATTTCCGAGATGACCAGAATCACCGGCAGATTCTTTTTGCCGGCTGGCTGTGCGCGATAGACAGGCACTTCCTGGCCATTGACCGTGATGTGCACCGTACCGGCAGTCAGTCCATCTTCATCGGTCTTGACCAAGCTTTGTGCGCAGACGGGCAATACAGCAGCGGCAAAACCGGTGCCGAGCGCTGTCTTTAGAAAGCCGCGTCGATTTACATCATCGGACAAGGCGCTCTTGCCAACCAGACTGTCAAAATCTTCCTTCATGTTTTCCATGCAGCCCTCCAGAGAGAATAAGTACAGCGAAAATAACGCATTGTTGAATGACTTGCTTTGATCGTTGGACTAGTGTGCCTCGTCCCAGTTCTTGCCAATACCGACTTCCGCCAACAAAGGCACTTTCAATTGCGCCACGCTCGCCATCAGGGCCGGCAGCTGTTCACGCACCAGTGCCAGTTCACTTTCCGGCACTTCCAGCACCAGTTCATCGTGTACCTGCATGATCATCTTCGACTGCAGCTTTTCCGCTTCCAGCCAGTTCTGTACCGCAATCATGGATAGCTTGATCAGATCGGCAGCCGTACCCTGCATCGGCGCATTGATTGCCGCACGCTCTGCACCCTGACGACGCGGACCATTGGGCGAATTGATCTCCGGCAGCCACAAGCGACGGCCAAAAACGGTTTGCACATAACCGCGCGCCTTGGCCTCCAGACGCGTTTCATCCATGTAGCGTTTGACGCCGGCAAAGCGGGCGAAATAGCGCTCGATATAACTCTGCGCAGCAGCACGCTCGATACCAAGATTGCCGGCCAGACCAAATGCGCTCATGCCATAGATCAAACCGAAATTGATGACCTTGGCATAGCGACGCTGTTCGCTTTCCACGGAGGCAGTCTCGACACCAAAAATTTCCGCTGCCGTGGCACGGTGAATGTCTTCGCCTTCGGCAAAGGCGCGCAGCATGTTTTCATCGCCAGAGATGTGCGCCATGATGCGCAGCTCGATTTGCGAATAATCGGCCGACACAATGACGCTGCCCGGTGCAGCAACGAAAGCTTCGCGAATGCGACGACCTTCGGCAGTACGGATCGGGATGTTTTGCAGGTTCGGATCGTTGGATGCCAAGCGGCCTGTGACCGCCACCGCCTGTGCGTAATTGGTATGCACACGACCGGTCCGCTGATTGATCATCTTCGGCAACTTGTCGGTGTAGGTCGACTTGAGCTTGGACAGACCGCGATAGTCGAGCAGCACCTTGGGCAACGGGTAATCTTCGGCCAGTTTTTGCAGCACTTCTTCATCAGTCGATGGCGCACCGGACGGTGTCTTTTTCACGACCGGCAGCTTCAACCTGTCGAAGAAAATTTCACCGATCTGTTTGGGTGAATTCAGATTGAAAGGTTGCCCTGCCAGTTCGTAGGCGCTCTTCTCGATCTCCAGCATGCGCTTGCCGAGTTCATTCGATTGCGCGTTCAGCAGATCAGGATCGATACGCACGCCATTGCGCTCGATCTTTTGCAGAACGACCGCGGTCGGCAATTCGATCTCGCGATAGATGCGCGTGAGGCCGGCGTCTTCCTCGACTTCCGGCAGCATGCGTTGATGCAGTTGCAGGGTGATGTCGGCGTCTTCCGCCGCGTACTCGGTTGCCTTGTCGATCACGACTTCATCAAAACAAATTTGCGACGCCCCCTTGCCGCAGACATCCACATACGGAATCGTCTTGCGATTCAGATGACGTAGCGCGAGGCTGTCCATGTCATGACTGCGATGTGATTCAAACACATACGATTCGAGCAAGGTGTCGTGGGCAATACCGCGCAAGGTGATGTCGTGATTGGCAAAGACATGACTGTCGTACTTGAGATTCTGGCCGACCTTGGGCTTGTTCGCATCTTCCAGCCAGGCGCGCATTTTTCCGAGCACCAGATCGCGGGATAACTGTGCCGGCGCATCCTGATAGTGATGCGCAACCGGGATGTAGCACGCCACACCGGGCTCGCAGCACAAGGAGATGCCAACCAGCTGTGCCTGCAGTGGTTCGAGCGACGTGGTTTCTGTATCGACAGAGGTCAATGCAGCGGTATCGATCTTTGCAATCCAGCGATCAAGGTCGGCTTCGGTCAATACCGTTTCGTACTGACGCGGAATCTCGACAGCAGGCGCAGCATCGAACAAGCCACCTTGTGATGTGCTTGCGGTGGTTGCAGCACTAGGATTCGCCTCCCCGCTTGCTGGTTCTGCCCCCGTCATTTCTCGCAACCAGGTCTTGAAACCGGTCTTCTTGAAGAAGGCAATCATGGCATCCCGATCTTCCGGCTTCTGCGCCAGCGTTTCGAGGATGGATGTCATGTGTGGAGACAGATCGCAATCCGTCTTGACCGTGATCAGCACTTTTGCTTGCGGCAACCAGTCGAGCGCATTGCGCAGGTTCTGCCCGACCACGCCCTTGATCTCGTCCGCATGCTCGACAATTCCGTCCAGCGTGCCATATTGTGTGAGCATCTTGACTGCGGTTTTAGGACCGACCTTGTCCACACCCGGCACGTTATCGACGGTGTCACCGATCAATGTCAGGTAATCGACGATCAATTCCGGCGGCACGCCGAACTTGGCGACCACGCCTTCGATATCGAGCTTTTCGTTGGTCATCGTATTGACCAGAGTGACCTGACGATTGACCAGTTGCGCCAAATCCTTGTCGCCGGTCGAAACCACCACGCTCATGCCCTGCTTTTCCGCTTCCAGCGCCAGCGTGCCGATGACGTCGTCTGCCTCGATGCCTTCAACCATCAGGATCGGCCATCCCATGGCACGGACCGCTTCGTGTATCGGCTCAATCTGCTTCGACAGGTCATCCGGCATGGCAGCGCGTTGCGCCTTGTATTCCGGGTACAGATCATCGCGGAAGGTTTTGCCCTTGGCATCGAACACGCAGGCCATATAGGCACTGGGGTAATCCTTGCGCAGCCGGCGCAGCATGTTGATCATGCCGTAGATGGCGCCGGTCGGCGCGCCGTCGGCATTGCGTAAATCGGGCATCGCATGAAAGGCGCGATACAGATAGCTCGATCCGTCAACGAGAAGCAGGGTTTTATCCATAGGGAAAGATTCTGAAGAATGAGAAGTGGCGTGTCTTGCGTATGCGCATTGCAGCCGGACTGTAACGATGCATATTTGCCACGAACGATGCACGATTATCGCAGAGTTTGCCGCGCCGTTTTGGGTCTCGGATGGGCGAAGATACGCATGCGGCAAGCATTCTCTGGCACCTATGCCTCCCCGAAACATGTTCGCTTTCCCTCTTTCCGCGCCATTTTGCGCGGGCACAAGCCGAATTGCTGGGCTACAATGAAGCGGTTGCCTCATTCCAAATCAACAAGGCTCGCTCACTATCATGCGCACATCCCAATTCTGGTCTTTTCTGACACTTTCCGCCGCGGTGCTTGCAACCCCGGTGGTAGTCAATGCCCAAGCTACTTCGCCATCCGCCAATACGCCACCACCACCGCAAACCATGCGTCTGGAAGAAGGCGAGGCACCGGCCGTGACGATTAATCCGCCAAGCACCGAAAAAGGAATTACCGAGAAGAAAGAGCTCGGCAAGGTGAAGGAAGTGAAAGTCCAGACCGGTCGCACCACCTACTATGGCAAGCCGATCGAACCGGCCGGTGGCATGCGCGGCGATGCGCAGAGCGACAACACGCAACCGGTGCAATTCAAAATTGGCGAGTTCGGCCCACCGAAAGACAAGCCGGCAGCGGAAGAAGCCCAAACGCTTTATCCAAAAAAATAATCTTCGCCATGAAAAATAACGCACAGAGGTGCGTTATTTTTTGAGGCCCACGCTTCACCTTCCTTACCCTCACTCATCCGCATCATGGCAGTATTTACTCCGGTCAGTCTGGACGATCTTTCCCGGTGGATCACGCAATTCGACCTCGGCAAGGCACTTGCCATCAAGGGCATCTCTTCCGGCATCGAGAACACCAATTTCTTCATCACGACTGAACGGGGCGAGTACGTACTCACCGTCTTCGAAAAGCTGACGTTCGAACAGTTGCCGTTTTATCTGAACCTGATGCGTCATCTGGCAGAACGCGGCGTAAGCGTACCGGCGCCAATCGCCAACCATGACGGCGCAATCATCAACGCCCTGCATGGCAAACCGGCATCCATCGTCACCAAACTCAAAGGCGACTCGCAACTGGCGCCAGAGCCTGTGCATTGCGCCGCCGTCGGTGCGATGCTGGCACGCATGCACCTGGCTGGCCGTGACTTTCCAATGGAGCAAGCCAATCTGCGCGGCATTGCATGGTGGAACGACACCGCTCCCGTCGTGCTGCCGCACCTTAACGATGCGCAAAAAAACCTGCTGACAACGGAAATCGCCACGCAGAACGCGTACGCGGCCTCCGCCGAGTACACTGCCTTGCAGCAGGGTCCGATTCACGCCGACCTGTTCCGCAACAATGTGATGTTCGACGGCGAGCGCCTGACCGGTTTTTTCGATTTCTATTTTGCGGGCCACGACACCTGGTTGTTCGATGTTGCCGTCACCGTCAATGACTGGTGCATCGATCTGGAAACCGGCGCGCTTGACGAAGCACGCGTGCGTGCGATACTGGATGCCTATCACGCGGTGCGGCCATTCAGTGCGGCCGAACAGGCGGGCTGGCAAACAATGTTGCGCGCGGGTGCCCTGCGGTTCTGGCTCTCGCGTCTTTACGATTTTTATCTGCCACGCGATGCAGAGATGCTGACGCCACATGACCCTGGTCATTTCGAACGCATTTTGCAACAACGCATCGCGCATGTCGCACCACCGCTTTTCAGGAATCACTGAATCATGGAAAAACCAACTGCCGCCATCGGCTGGCTCTGGGTCAAGCAAGGGCTGGCCCTGTTCCGCAAGCAGCCTGCGGAATTGCTGACGCTGTTCTTCGCCTACATGTTTGTGATTCTGCTGGTCAGCATCATTCCCGTCATCGGCCAGATCATTCCGATGATTCTGGTACCCGTGTTTTCCATGGCGTTCATGCATGCATGCGCCAACGTGGAACGCGACAAAAAGGTGTATCCCAACCTGCTGCTCGCTGGCTTCCGTTCACCGCATGTGCGTAACCTGATCAAACTCGGCACCTTGTATCTGCTGGCCGCGATTGTGTCGGTGGTTGCATCGAGCCTGGTTGACGGCGGCGTCTTCCTGCAAGCCATCACCGGTCAACTCGAACTGGATCCGGAAACGGTGCAGGGTTCCAACATGACGTTGGCGATGATTTTCTCTGCGCTGATCTATACACCAGCCGCGATGGCGTTCTGGTTTGCCGCACCGTTGATCGCATGGCAAAGCATGCCCGTTGGCAAGGCCGTGTTCTACAGCTTCTTTGCCGTCAAACGTGCGGGCAAGGCATTCCTGATTTATGGACTGGCATGGGTCACGATTGGCGTCATCCTGCCGGTGATCGTCAGCACGTTGCTCGGCGTGATTCTCGGCTCGCCCGGCTTTTCGCTGTTCATCCTGATTCCGGCCTCCATGATCATGACGGTCGTGATGTACTGTTCGTTCTACCCGACTTACACGCACATGTTCGGTCCGCCGCCGGAACCTTTACCGTCCTAAAACAAAAAAACCTGCGCCAGAAATGCTCGCAGGTTTTTTTAACTCTCGGTTGCGGCGCAACGACCGCTGATGCGATCAGGCGTTGAGCTTGTCGAGCTTGGCAATACTCAGATCCAGCAGTTTCATCCCGTGCCGTCCGAAATTGATATGTGCCCGCGCACTGCTGCCGCCGCCTTCGATATTGACGATCACGCCTTCGCCAAACTTGGCATGCGCGACCGATTCGCCGATGCGCCAGCCGATATCTTTCTTGGTAATGTTTTGCGCAATCTGGTTGGTGCCGGCACCAAAGGCATCTTCCCACTCTGCTTTCGGCTTGGCGAACCAGTGATGCGGTTGCTGTAATTTCGGCGACAGCCATTTCAACGAATCTTCCGGCATCTCGTCAAAGAAGCGTGACTTCATGTTGTAACGCGTTTGACCGTGCAGCATGCGGGTCTGCGAAAAGCTGATGTACAGACGACGACGCGCACGCGTGATCGCGACATACATCAGGCGACGCTCTTCTTCGACACCACCCTCTTCCTTCTGCGAATTCTCGTGCGGGAACAAACCTTCTTCAAGGCCGGTGATAAAGACCGCGTCGAACTCCAGTCCTTTTGCAGAGTGCACCGTCATCAACTGCATCGCATCCTGACCGGCCTGCGCCTGATTGTCACCAGCTTCCAGAGAAGCATGCGAAAGGAATGCCGACAGCGGCGACATCACGGTTGCCAGTGGTGCGTCCGCATCGAATATTTCGATGCCGTCTTCCGTCGTAATCGCCGGACCTGCGGTCGGCTGACTGCGCGGCCCCATCTGAGCCGGCGCATCGTGTCCAAATCCTTCTTCCGAAACAAACAGGCTTGCAGCACTAACGACCTGCTCCAGATTCTCGATGCGATCGGCGCCTTCTTTTTCGTTTTGATAGTGCGTGAGCAGGCCACTCGCATCGAGCACGATTTGCACCATTTCCGGCAGCGGCAGTTGCTGCGTTTCGAAACGTGCACTCTCGATGATTTTGACGAACGCACCGAGCGACGTACCGGCCTTGCCTGCAACATACGGCACGGCCGCATAGAGCGAAATGCTGTACTGCTTTGCCGCATCTTGCAGTTGCTCAAGCGAACGTGCGCCGATCCCACGCGTCGGAAAATTCACCACGCGCAGGAAGGCGGAATCGTTGTGCGGATTGTCCATCAACTGCAGATAGGCGATCGCATGCTTGACCTCGGCACGCTCGAAGAAGCGCTGACCACCATACACACGATACGGAATGCCGGCAGAAAACAACGCATGCTCGATCACGCGTGACTGCGCATTGGAGCGATACAGAATTGCGATTTCGTTACGCGTACTGCCTTCAGCAATCAGACTCTTGGCTTCCTCGATGATCCATTGTGCTTCCTGCAGATCGCTGGTCGCTTCATAGATGCGCACCTGCTCGCCATGACCGGCATCAGTGTGCAGATTCTTGCCCAGACGTTTGGTGTTGTTGGCGATCAGCGTGTTAGCCGTATCGAGGATGTGACCATGCGAGCGATAGTTCTGCTCAAGCTTGATCAGATTCTCCACCTTGAACTCGCGCTCGAAGGCACTCATGTTTCCCACGTTGGCACCGCGGAATGCGTAGATGCTCTGGTCGTCATCGCCGACTGCAAACACCGCGTTGTTCTGCCCTGCCAGCAACTTGAGCCAGTTGTACTGCAGGTTATTCGTATCCTGAAATTCGTCGACCAGAATGTGACGGAAGCGCGACTGATAATGTTCGCGCAGCGGCTGATTGCGACTCAGCAATTCGTACGTGCGCAGTAGCAGCTCGGCAAAATCGACCACGCCTTCGCGCTGGCACTGATCGTCATACAGCGCATACAGCTCGACCATCTTGCGGTTGTAATCGTCGAATGCCTCGACATCCTTCGCGCGCAAGCCATTGTCCTTGGCGCCATTGATGAAGTACATCAGATTGCGCGGCGGATACTTTTCGTCATCGATGTTGTTGGCCTTGAGCAGGCGCTTGATCATCGACAGCTGGTCCTGCGTATCCAGAATCTGGAACGTCTGCGGCAAGGCAGCATCGCGATAATGCGCGCGCAACAAGCGATTGCACAAACCGTGAAAGGTGCCGATCCACATGCCGCGCGTATTGATCGGCATCATCGCCGACAGCCGCGTCATCATCTCCTTGGCCGCCTTGTTGGTAAAGGTCACGGCCAGTATCCCGGCTGGCGACACCTGTCCGGTCTGGATCAGCCATGCGATGCGCGTCGTCAGCACCCGCGTCTTGCCGGAACCGGCGCCCGCGAGAATCAGTGCGGGCTGGGCAGGCAACGTGACGGCGGCAAGTTGTTCGGGATTAAGATTGTGAAGAAGATTTTGCATGGGGGCGATTATAAGCCGCATACGCCGCGACGGTCGGCCCGCCGTAGACCACGGACGGCACACCACATGACAGCAAAAGGGGAAAGAGGGAATGCTGCGATGCAGAATGCACCGCAGCCGAAGAGATTACTGCTTGTCGTTAGTGCTGTAGTTACTGCTGTCGTTACTGGTTATACAGCGCGACGAAGGCACGCGCAGCCGCTTGCGGATCGCCTGCCAGATAGATGCTGCTGATGGCGGCAACCATGTCGGCGCCATTGGCAACCAGTGATTCCGAGTTATCGCGCGTCATGCCGCCGATCACCACGCTTGGTACCGCGCCTTGCTGCTTCCAGTCAGTTACGATAGTCGCCGGTGTGGTCACCGGATATTTCTTCACTTTCGATGGATAGAAACCACCGAAGGCAACATAGCTGGCACCAGCCGTCTGTGCCGCATGCGCGAGTTCCAGACTACCGTAGCAGGACGAACCCAGAATCTTGTCCGGGCCGATCTGCTTGCGGACTTCTGCCACTGCGGTGTCGGTGCCACCAACGTGAATGCCATCGGCATCCAGGCTCAGGCACAGATCGATGTAGTCGTTGATGATGAACGGCACTTTGTAGCTGCGTGCCAGCGCCAACAGGCATTCCGCCTGCTCCTGACGCTGCGCCGCATCGGCGGTCTTGTGACGGTATTGCAAAAGGCTGACACCGCCCTTGAGCGCCAGCTCGGTAATTTCCAGCAGCTTGCGGGTATCGTCCCAATCCGGCGTGACGAGATACAAACCCTTCAACGAAGATGCGTACTTGTTGCTCATGGTCTCTGTTCTCTCTGTTTTATTTCTCTGTTTTATTGTTATGTACTAATTCTTTACACCACACGTCCGGCCATCGGCGACGATGGCGAGGCAGCAAACTTGCGTGGAATACGTCCGGCGAGGAAGGCATTGCGGCCGGCATCGATACCAAGCTTCATCGCATGTGCCATGCGTACCGGATCTTTTGCACCAGCAATTGCGGTGTTCATCAATACGCCATCACAACCGAGTTCCATCGCGATCGCGGCATCGGATGCGGTGCCGACACCTGCATCGACGATGACTGGGACTTTGGATTGTTCGATGATCAGCGACAGATTCCACGGATTGAGAATACCCATACCGGAACCGATCAGTGAGGCCAGCGGCATGATGGCTGCGCAGCCGATGTCTTCGAGCATGCGGGCCTGGATTGGATCGTCGCTGCAGTAGACCATCACATCAAAGCCATCCTTGACCAGCGTTTCAGCTGCTTTCAGGGTTTCCGGCATGTTGGGGAACAAGGTTTTTTCATCGCCAAGCACTTCGAGCTTGCAAAGCTTGTGACCCCCGAGGATTTCACGACCGAGTTGCAAGGTGTAGATCGCATCAGCGGCGTTGTAGCAGCCAGCCGAGTTTGGCAACAGGGTGAATTCCGATGGCGGCAGCACGTCGAGCAGGCTCGGTGCATTTGGATCCTGACCGATATTGACGCGACGGATGGCGACGGTGACGATTTCTGCACCGCTGGCCAGACTGGCTTCACGGGTTTCGGTCAGGTCTTTGTATTTGCCGCTACCAACCAGCAAGCGGGATTTGTAAGCCTTACCGGCGATGGTCAGTTGAGTATCTGTCAGTTGCGTGTCTTTAAGCGAGGACATGTTGTTTCCTGAGTTAGAGCGTTTGCGTCATGCAATTTGCACATGAGGCATTCGATGCCGCGCACGGCAAGGCAATTAATAAATGGAAAACCGGAGAGACTGTGCAGTCAGTCAGTTAGTGCGTTTTACAGTGCACCGTACGCACTTAACCGCCGCCAATGGCACGCACGACATCGACACGGTCAGCAGGCTGCAACTGACGTTGCTGCCATTGCGCGCGCGGCACGATTTCGCGATTGATGGCCACGGCTACCGCCTTGCCTGCCAGCGACAGGGAGGCAATCAACCCTTCCACATTGAGACTGGCTTCTACCTGATGGGCAGCGCCGTTCAGTTCAATTTCGATCATTACACTTTGTTCCAACGAAAACCGCGAACAACCATCAATGACAGAAAGACATCGTCCGCATACACCGGATCAGCCGGCAAAGACCCGAATTTTACCTGCATTTCACCCCGCAACGCCAATGCACGCCGCTTATACCCAGCATCCCGCAAGGGAATTGGCGCCATTGCGGCGCACGCCACACGTCGTTACAACCTATGGTTGTATTGCGTTGTCACTTATAATGCTCGATTCGATTCAATTCTTTAATAATCATGGAATTAGCCAAGTCTTTCGACCCCGCCGACATTGAAACTTTCTGGCGGTCCGAATGGGAAAAGCGCGGATATTTCACCGCGACAACCGACGCCGACAAGCCGGCCTTCAGCATCCAGCTGCCGCCACCGAACGTCACCGGCACGCTGCACATGGGTCACGCCTTCAATCAGACCATCATGGATGGCCTGACGCGTTACTACCGTATGCGCGGTTTCAACACGGCCTGGATTCCGGGCACCGATCACGCCGGTATCGCCACGCAGATCGTGGTCGAGCGTCAGCTCGATGCGCAGAAAATCTCGCGTCATGATCTGGGTCGTGAAAAATTCCTCGAAAAAGTCTGGGAGTGGAAAGAAAAATCCGGCTCCACCATCACTGGCCAGATGCGCCGCATTGGCGCCTCCGCTGACTGGAGCCGCGAATACTTCACGATGGACGAGCCACGTTCGAAAGTCGTCACCGACGTGTTCGTCAAACTGGTCGAGCAAGGCCTGATCTACCGAGGCAAGCGTCTGGTCAACTGGGACCCGGTGCTCGGCACCGCTGTGTCCGATCTCGAAGTGGTCTCGGAAGAAGAAGACGGCCACATGTGGAACATCCGCTATCCACTGGCAGACGGCTCCAAATACCAATTCCCGATTGCCTTCGATGAAGAAGGCAACGCGACCGAATGCGAAGAGCGCGACTTCATCGTCGTTGCTACCACCCGTCCGGAAACCATGCTGGGTGACGTTGCCGTCGCCGTCGATCCGACCGACACGCGTTACGCCGCACTGGTCGGCAAACAACTGACCTTGCCGCTGTGCGGCCGCACGATCCCGCTGATCACCGACGAATATGTCGATAAGAACTTCGGCACCGGCTGCGTGAAGATCACGCCGGCGCATGACTTCAACGATTACGCCGTCGGTCAGCGCCACAACCTCGACAAGATCAGCATCCTCACGCTCGACGCCAAGATCAACGACAACGCACCGGCCGCTTATCAAGGCATGGATCGCTACGTCGCACGTAAGCAGATCGTCGCCGACCTCGATGCGCAAGGTTTGCTGGAATTGGTCAAGCCGCACAAGCTGATGGTGCCGCGCGGCGATCGCACCAACGTCGTGATCGAACCGATGCTGACCGATCAATGGTTTGTCGCCATGAGCAAGCCGGCACCGGAAGGCACCTTCCATCCGGGCAAATCGATTGCGGAAGTGGCGCTCGCCAAGGTTGCTGATGGCGAGATCAAGTTCGTGCCGGAAAACTGGACCACCACCTACAACCAGTGGCTCAACAACATCCAGGACTGGTGCATCTCGCGTCAACTGTGGTGGGGCCATCAGATCCCGGCATGGTACGACGATCAGGGCAACTACTACGTCGCACATGATGAAGCCGAAGCCAAAGCCAAAGCCACTGCTGCGGGTTACACCGGCGATCTGAAACGCGATGACGACGTACTCGACACCTGGTTCTCGTCTGCACTGGTGCCGTTCTCGACACTCGGCTGGCCCGAAGAAACACCGGACTTCAAAACCTTCCTGCCATCGTCGGTGCTGGTCACCGGCTTCGACATCATCTTCTTCTGGGTGGCGCGAATGGTCATGATGACCGCGCACTTCACCGGCAAGGTGCCGTTCGAAACGGTGTATGTGCATGGCTTGGTACGCGACTCCAGCGGCCAGAAGATGTCCAAGTCAAAAGGCAACACGCTCGACCCGATCGATCTGATCGACGGCATCAGCGTTGATGATCTGGCAGCCAAACGCACGGCCGGTTTGATGAATCCAAAGCAGGCCGCCAGCATCGACAAAGCCACGCGCAAGGAATTTGCCGTCGGCATCAATGCCTACGGCACCGATGCGCTGCGCTTCACGATGGCCAGCTACGCCTCGCTCGGTCGCAACATCAACTTCGATCTGGGTCGCGCCGAAGGCTATCGCAACTTCTGCAACAAGCTGTGGAATGCCACACGCTTCGTGCTGATGAATTGCGAAGGCCACGACTGCGGCTTCAACAATCCGAACAACTGCGCGCCTGGCGATTGCGGACCGGATGGTTACACCGACTTCTCGCAAGCCGATTACTGGATCGTCTCACGACTGCAACGCGTCGAAGCCGACATCGCCAAAGGCTTTGCCGACTACCGCTTCGACAACATCGCGTCATCGATCTACCAGTTCATCTGGGATGAATACTGCGACTGGTATCTGGAAGTCGCCAAGGTCCAGATTCAAACCGGCACCGAAGCGCAGCAACGCGCCACGCGTCGTACCCTGCTGCGCGTACTGGAAACGATCCTGCGTCTCGCCCATCCGATCATTCCATTCATCACGGAACAATTGTGGCAAACCGTGGCACCGCTGACCGGCATCAAGCTCAATCCGGACGGCGACACGATCATGCTGCAGAAGTACCCGGAATCGCAGCCAAGCAAGATCGATGAAGCATCCGAAAACTGGATGGCCGAACTCAAAGCCATGACCGATGCCTGCCGCAATCTGCGCGGTGAAATGCAACTGTCACCAGCACTGCGCGTACCGCTGATCATGGAAGCCTCTTCAGCCGAACAGAAAGCACGTCTGCAATCGTTTGCACCGTACCTGCAAGCACTGGGCAAACTGTCGGAAGTCGAAGTCGCGGACAAACTGCCGGAATCGCCCGCACCGGTTTCCATCGTCGGCGAAGCCAAGCTGATGCTGAAAGTGGAGATCGATGTCGCCGCAGAACGCGAACGCCTGACCAAGGAAATCACGCGTCTCGAAGGCGAGATCGTGAAGGCCAACAGCAAGCTGTCGAATGAAAGCTTTGTCGCGCGTGCGCCAGCACAAGTGGTGGCGCAGGAGAAGGAACGCGTTGCCAACTTCTCGGCAACGCTCGATAAGTTGCGTGAGCAGTTCGGCAAGCTGCAGTAATTCTGTAGGTTGCGAAAACAAAAAGCCGCTGATTTATCAGCGGCTTTTTTACATTTTGGTGGAGATGGCGGGAATCGAACCGTGGACCATATGGCCTTTAAAAATCAATAGGTTATCTAACGTTTATTTTTCCCTGTGGAGCAGGTTTGTGTAACAAGTTATAAGTGGAAGTTATTCTACAGGCTATTACTCAAGTGATTTCAACCTAAAAATATCTTCAATGGCTTTTCACTCTTTAGCTGTAACTCAATACGATCATAATTTTGTACCAAGTTGATTAGAATCGATTGGAGCTCCTTATCACCATCTCTCTCTACTCGGTTTTGAATGGAGTTGAAAAACGACAATGCATAGCCTTCCGCAAGCTTGCAAAGAGAAGGCAGTAAGAAATGCTCGCTGTTACCCTCATGAGCAATTTTGTTTCTCATCCTGTAGATGAAGGCTATTTCGTCTTGCGCAGACTCTAAATATTGTCGAAGACTTGTTAAGGCGACCTTTTCATCGTCGTAGAACTCTTTAAGGTCAATAACCTGATCCTTAAGAATTCCCTCGGGGAGGGCATTATCTATCTCTCCAAGACAGCTTATTAAATTAGAGAGAAATAGCTGCTCCCCATCAGAGGCTTCAAGTTGAGCCCTCTTGGCAAGGTCCGTAGGGATACTTATACCTTGCCACCTATTATTCTTAGAGTTGATACAGGATCGTAGTACCCATCCAAATTGGTAGCATCTCGCTATTGCAATGCTCTTGCCAACTATCTCCCGAATCAGATAAATATCCGTCTCTTTTTCATTATTTTTAGTCAGAAACCAGTTTGCGCTGATGTTGTCGGATTTAGCGCACAAAGACTCAATACAAATCCAATACGATAAAAGTTTTTCGACGTAGTTGCTGGACTCCTCGGCTTTACGTAACCAATAGCAAGCCTCATCGAATCTTCTCCCCCAGCCATTCGCATTAGCCACTTCCTGCATCTGCTCTATTCGACGTAACTGAGCTTCCATCTGCGGCTGTGCATCGGGATGAAGCTTAAATTTTTGAAATACATCATCTTCAGGCCGTTCAAACGCATGGCTACTCGAAGAAATCACCACCCCTTTTCATCAATAGCAAGATGTGATTTACCCAGCCATAGCGGTGCTGTACCGTTGAGAATTCTTCGACTGATTGCGAATGCTTTTTCAACCCTTGACCGCGCAATCGCTTCACCAGCGCTCGCGCTGACAGCACTAACTACAACGGTAGCATTCACTACATGGTTGCCTCGATCTGAGTTAAACCTCTGCTCCTCGTCGCGGTTGAATTCAGACGCATTGTTCGCGAACTTGTTTTGCTCTGGTGAGTAAAACAGCACGTCGCCCACATCTACACTCATGGTCCCAGTCATTCCGTTCACAGGAAAGATGAACCTTATCGGAGTTGCTTTGTGTTTGGCGATGGAAATAAATCCGATTAGCCTGTCATTTTCTTCAAGAGAGTCTTCGAAGGCTAGCACGCGTTCCTCGTATGCTTTCACGGCCTCTTGGTTTTGCCAATCGTCACATATCTCGTTATGAGGAAAATTCCAAAACAGTTGGTTGGAGACCCTTTGACTAGAGGAGAAGATCTCAGAGGGCATCCTTCGAATTTCCTCATCGGCATAACCAATGCAACGTAGTTCGACGATTAAATGATTAACTATTAATTGGATTTCTTGCTTTTGCACTACCGTAAGAGTCGATAAGTGCGTCAACTTTTCCATGGCAGCAAGACAGTCCTCGAAGTATTCAAACTTGTGGAAGACTTCCAATGCTGAGTCACATAACAACGGTAGATATTTTGGTCGGTGGGTGGAGACATTTAACTCGGTGAGAATCATCTGGAGATGAATTTTCAAGCGACTTTTAGCAGCCGGATCAGTACGACTATATTCACCAAGAATTCGAGTGAAAAACTTCTCGTTACTGACATTCCTTTGTTTGTTAAGAGTAACTTCATCCCGTAATTCTTGGATCACTACCCGTGGATTGAATGAGCTCAGTAAGTCTCTATGTGAAGAAAAACCTGTCCATAGGTCTTTCCAATACTCTACGAAGTATCGAGTAGCAGGGCTTAGCTGATTCATTTGTTAACCTTGAGGATGAGGAAAAACTGACCAAAATTTGAAAAGGTATCTGACTAAATCAATCAGTCGTTAGTCCCCCCCATGGGGTGGGGCAATTGAATAATATGAGCTGATTATTGGCAAAATGATTGTATCGTGCCTCGTACTTTCCTGATGGCATCGCAATGACTGAATGTCATTACCTACATTGAATGTCAGTCCATAAGGTTCTACTTTTGGGGCACCCATTCGACTCGCTGTTTTGACCAGTCCCAAAGATCGTAATTAGTTATGGACAGCGTCCATAACTAAGCCACGCCTTATGGACGTGACTAGAGCGTGAAAGCATTTACGAGGAAAAATTAGAGGACGCTAGCTCACTAGCCGTCGATATGCGCCACCAACGGCAAATGATCCGAAGCCACTTTCGATAGTGGCGTGTTGTGCACTTCAATCCGCATCAGTCGATGACGTGGACTGATCCAGATGCGATCCAATGCAAAGATCGGCCAGCGTGACGGGAAGGTATTGAATGCCGGCACCGCCTCGAAATGCGAGATTAGCCAGCGTAGCGGACGACCCCAGACAAACCATTCGTTGACATCGCCCATCAAAATCACCGGCATGCGGTTGGTATCGAACTCCTGCAACAGACGCTTGATTTGATCGCGTCGTTCTGCCGGACGCAGCCCCAGATGCACACCAATCACACGCAATGGATGGCCGTGACAATCGAGATCGGCATCGAGTGCACCACGCGGCTCACGGCGGCCGAATGAAAGATCGATGGTGCGGGTACAGGTAATCGGATAGCGGCTCAACACCGCATTGCCGTATCGACGATCGGTATGATCCTGCGTAGGTCCTTCGACCGCATAAAAGCCGGTTGCCTTCTCCAATACAGCCAGCACGTTTTCTCGACGATTGTCGCCCAGCGGCACTTCCTGCAGGGCGATCACATCGGCATCCATCTCTTTGAGCACTGCCGCAATGCGCAAGGGATCGAAACGTCCGTCGGTACCGACTGCGCTATGGATGTTGTAGGTTGCCACCGTCAACGGCCAGGGGTTCATGTCCCCTGCTGGCGGAATCGGGCATGCCTGCGCTTGCTCTTTCATCGTCCCCTGCTCCTTTGCACCACCGCGTGCTGCGGTTGTTGTTACAGGGATTGATTGCCGAAAGGAACGAAGGTTCCGACGGTCGATAATGGCAGGCAGGAAATCGGCTTAGTCAGGCCGATGTGACGGCATGGGTACGGAACTGATTTTTGCCTGCGGCCTTGGCCAGGTACATCAGGCGATCCGCCGTCTTGATGACGTCGTCGTAGGTCGGCAAGTCGACATGCGGCAACATGCAGATGCCGATACTCGCACCCAGCCGCAAGTCATCTCTTTCCGTGCGCAATTCCTTGATGGCGTCCAGTATTCTCAAGGCCAAAACTTCGGCTGTGTGCGGGTCGGAAACGTGGCGCAGCAGGATGCCAAACTCGTCGCCGCCCAAGCGCGCCACACCATCGGATGGACGCACGCTCTTGAGCAAAACCGCCGCTGTCGAGACCAGAATGGCATCGCCGCCTGCGTGACCAAACGCATCATTGACTGCCTTGAATCCATCCAGATCGAGCAACAGCAAGGCGACGTTTTCCGGCTTTGCATCGCCTTGCCTGGTCATCTCCGCAAAGAGTTTGGCGAAGCCCGCACGATTGAACAATCCAGTCAGCGCATCACGCTTGGTTTCCGCCTCAAAATGCGCGGCACGCAGTTCGAACGAACGCTTGTCCTGCTCGATCCGCTGCACCAGCATCACCATGTACAAAGGCACCAGCACATTCGCCAGCACGATGCCGGTCGATACTGCAGGGATGCTGCTCCAGTCGGCGGAAAAGAAGAACGCCATCGCCATGGCCGGTGCACAGACGATCGCAGACAATTTGGAATAGCGCGTACCAAATCGCAGACCATTGCCGACCGCGCCCAGTGCCGGCACCCATGCGACCCAGCCTGCGAGAAACCCGGCCAGATACAAACCCAGCGCCGGCAACAACTGATCCAGCATGGTCGCGAGCGTGCGACGTACCGTGACATGCATCACGTCAAAATGAACGATGAACACCCAGCACACGGCATAGGCAATATATCCAAGCGCGCCAACCGCGAGCACGTTGGATACCGCATGCCACTGAAAAAACTTGGCGAATAGAAGGTAGAGGCAAAACGGCGAGACGTTCAACACGCGAAATCGCGCTTGTCCCAGCTCGGTGCCAATCGGTACCTGGCGGAAAAATCCACCGCGTCGCTCCTGCCCAGATTCAAGCATCGCACCAGCCATATCGTTGATGCGAAGGGGTCGGGAAGGAGAGTGACATGAATGAAGAAATGTTGACGCGAGGCAAGCAGTCTATCAGTTAGAAATGATCCAGTGACGCCTTCTCAAGCTGGCTCTGCAAAACAAAAGCGACCCTTGGGTCGCTTTAGAAAAGTGCTGACTACAAGATCCGCTCTTGATCAAATCAAGGACAAGGTCATGCCGGGCAAGGTCACGCCGGAAAACGCGGTCGACCAGGTTTGTCCTGCCTTGATCGGATGCGCGTCGGTCAATGTGCCGGTGGCGATCAGCTCGCCTGCCTGCAAAGGCGCAAACTGCGGCTGCGATTTCAGCGTTTGATGCAATTGCCATACGGCGTGCACCGGGCTGTCCAGCACATTGCTGCCAAAGCCGGCGCTGTGCAGGGTGAACTCTGCGCCTTCGCTGTACGACAACGACACGCTGGCCGCCGTCAGAATGTCCGCCAGATGGCGGCGCGTTGCCGAAGACAGCACATGCGGCTCGCCCACGATCAATGTGCCATGCAGGCCAAAGGCGG
>Ga0308164_10000701_pt1 | contig 47925 bp, 48 predicted proteins | sample PhyTR2_FD_201031 | JGI IMG/M metagenome (GOLD analysis project Ga0308164, IMG submission 201031) | Phyllosphere microbial communities from UC Gill Tract Community Farm, Albany, California, United States - DLSLT.R2 | ecosystem: Host-associated > Plants > Phyllosphere > Unclassified | place: USA...
CACCCGCGACAATTCGACCGGATCGGCCTTGCCATAACTGCCATCGATTGCCCTGCGCGTTACCTTGCCAAGTTCAAACGCCAACTCGGCGACCGCAGTATTTTCCGTCGTTCTCATATCACCCTTTGTTTAGCGAGCGCCCGCCACAGCGACATCATCATCGGTGGCGGGCACGGTTCGGCACATGATACCGGCGATCGGCCATGGGGGTCGTTGAGTCTCACATAACTTGAGATTGCATTTTTACGAAATCAATGACTTAGTAGAAAAATTCTCGCACAAGTTGAGATCAAATCTCACATAAGATGAGAAATTTCGACTATTTCTCAAATAAGTTGAGATTAATCAGATTGCCTGTTTTTCGGGCAAAAGTCCGTGATGAAATTCGGCGCACTGACGTTCACTGCGCGTTCGCCCCGCTGCGCATGCATACTCCACGCGCCCTTGCCCACCGCGCTGCGTCCGCTTCAGTAGTGGACGCATTTATCTCATCAGATCCGGGGACGGGTTCGTGCGCTGAACGATGATTCATTACTTAAAACGTTCGAGCACCATTTCCTTCCCCTACAACACGGCGCCACGTCCCCGCGACGGCACAGTAGAAGCCAGACAAAGAATGTCCAAGCGCCCTAGTTGCCTTGCATGAAATTCACAACTGCAGCGCGATGGGATTCCGTGGGACGCGCACAAACTAACTCACACCGAAGTCTAGAGCTGCCTGCCGTCGTAACATGGGCTCACGATTGCCCTCAGCCATCTGCCCCACTAAACCTTCGCCCGAGGCGGAGATACCGGTTTTTCAAGCCGCGACGATTGTATTCCTTATCATCAAAGCAGAAGCTCCCCTTCCCCGCACAACCGTGCTGATCTAGTGACGCGAGCGCCGCTGCAGTAGCGTGACCCGTGGTGATCATGAGCGTGGACTGGTAACTATACCTGGCAGAAGCCTAGCGCAATCGCGGTTAATTCTCCTGGGATTGGGCCGCTCCGACTTGCCCAAACCACCGCATCTAAGATCATCCCTTCCAAGATGAAGAGGCACGGACCGAAAGCCTTATGTAACAACGCTGATTTGATCAGGCCTTAGCAGTTTCCTGTTGATGAGCTCAGAACGTGCCGTAGCCGGATCCGTGGTAAACATCAAAACACGCAGGTCCTCCTTCGCACGCGAGAATGAGACATACGCGAGTTTCTGAGTAACTGAGCGCTGTCGTTCGGTGGGTTCACCGGCCGTGAGCGGAGTAAGTACCTTGTTAAAGCTGTACTGGTTCCAAGCCGCCTCGACGTCGTCATACACGACCAGAACCTTTTCGTATTCTTCGCCCTTCACGCCATGCTGCGTGCTAAAGGCGTTGTTGTTGGCCATATAACCAGCGTAGCAGGCGACAGGTTCGGACGTCATCTGGAACAGGGCGTCCGCGAGCCAATCGCCCTTATCTAGGCCGTGAATGTCCTCGTCAAACGTTTCAGCCCGAGGGGCACGATCCAGGTGCTCGCATAGCTTCTCAGAAGGTTGGATGATCTGCTTGTCGATACAGAAACGCAGGATGACTCCAATCGTCGCTGTGCTCCATAAACCCTTCAACTGACCAACTAATGCGTTTGAGGTCTCGATCATCAACTTCAGCGCCTTTTCAGCATTTAATCCATCGACAGCAAAGGCTGGACTGTCACGCCGCAGTAAATTGATGATCTTGCGATCGTCGCCTTGATTGTGCGCGATGACCAGCGGATAAATAGTCGAAAGAAAGGGCTTAAGAAGAAAATGTTCCCCAGCCTCGAATGCATCTTGCGCGCGGGTCGATGCATAATCGCCGGTGAAGAGACGATTAAGATCAGCAAAGCCCAGCCGACGCGCAATCATTTGACGGGCAAGGAAAAGTTTCACGACGTCTTCGCGACCGGTCCAGCCCCAGTCTGTGATCGCCGCGTCCATTCGCGCCAGCGCGCGATCAATCTGGCCCTCTGAATAGCGCTTGCGCGGCTCGGTTGGCTCTTCCGCTTTGACAAGCCGGAATTCGACACTGCCTTCACATGTCTTATTGTCACCGGCAGCATATTGCTCAACGTCGCTGCGATAGGCGTTAAGAAGATCGATGACACTCGTCGAACAGCGGAAGTTTTCCGCCTTCGCGATGACCGCACCACCATCAGGTGGTGCGAAAGCCCCAGCGCTTCTGTCATAGATCTGCTGCCACGGATCGCCAAAATAGCCGATCATCGGTAGGCCATTACCGGCGCAGACGAGATTGAGCCCGGTAACGATGCCTTCGAATGTGTCCTGTGCCTCGTCGACGAAAATATAAGGGAATCGTAAGCCGGTGATCCGCCTGAAGGTGGGATTATTTGCAAACAGGTAGGTTGCAATCTCAATTATGTCATCGTGGCCGATCTTGCCCTTGCTGTAATCGCTGAAGCTTGTGTCGTCATACTTAAAAAAATCGACTGAGGCGAGAGCGGCATGCTCTGCCGTCAGTCGGTCGAGCTTGGCGCGGGCCTTCTGGGCCTTTTTGCTGTTGCCTCCGTTATCGTCTTCCTTTGCCTTTTCAATGAGGGCTGGGATGCGATTCTCGCGGAGCGCCTCTCGGATATCGTCATGGAAGCGACTGATTTGGCCCCAGAGAAAGCCATGAAGCGTTGAGACCAAGTAGAGATCGTCGAATCCCAGTCGTGCTTTGATTACCTCGACTGCTCGGTTGGTGAACGTGATACAGGCAATACGCTGCCCATCTTTCCTAAGGCCAACTCCCTCTCGATCTCGGATTCGGCCAAGAGCATCGACCAGGGAACTTGTCTTACCCGACCCCGCACCTGCGATCATTGCGAAGCTACGACAGTCATCTAGGCATTTGCGGACCGCCACATCCGCTTCGCTTTCAACCCTGGTACCCATACTATTCCCCCTCCGTAACCACGACTGCCTTCGCCGCTGCTGAGATATGAGGTGAGCAAAGGCGCGCTTCGATCCAACGCAGGCCTTCGGCAATGTAACTAGGAACAATCCACTCCTCGGCGCAGGCCAAGATATCCATGGCGAAGTCGGTCTTTTTGAAACTGTCAGACCTAATTCGGTCGTAGACATCTTGATAGGCATCGTCGAGAATCGGCGGGATGGTGATACCAATCGACAGCGTGCCAGACCGAAGTAATCCGAAGTTTTCGTAGACTATCGCCTCCTCCAAAGTTCGGGGGCGAAGTGTCCCCGATGCAGTGCCATCGGTCACCAGAATATCTGTCTGGAAAGCGATGCAGCGGTCCTTCGCGAGATGCTGCTTGTCCGCTGAGGCCAGCGCAATCAGATCGGCAACAGTCGTCTTCCCACACAGTTTCTTGAGCGATGCATTTGATGTTCGTGCACCAGCGACGTCCGCTCGGCAGGCACTTGGATAGCCGGTGGGCACCACAGAATCGAGATCCGTGATCACAAGATAGGGAATGTGAAGAAAGCTGAGCAGCCCCTCGAAGCGATGGGCATATGCACCGCCTACCTCTAAGACAGTGAGGTATGTTGTCCGCAGTTGCTTTGCGGCGCTCTCGATCATCGCCGGCATGAGTAGCTTTTCGACAGCGCCTTCAACGAGGATAGCCGCATCTGCGAAGAACAGATCGCAGTGCGTGAGACGTAGATAGCGTTTGAGGAAGGCAAGCGATTCCGAGGGGGACACGAGCTTGCCGTCTATCGTCTCCACTTCCGGCTGGAAGGCCCGAAGGCTATGGACTACGGATGCGTTACGGATGCCAGACCCGGCCGCCTCTCCCTCAATGTGGCAGCGCTGGAAATAGCGGACTTTCTCGAAATCCACAGCCTCCATGATATGCGAGGAATGGGTGGTAACGACTAGCTGCGGCACCAGGTTAGGTTCGCCTGCTGCCTCGGCGGACTGGTTGATTACTTCCCATATGTTCGAGATAAAGGTCTGCTGCACTTGAGCATGCAAGTGGACCTCGGGCTCCTCGATAAAGATCATCAGGCATAGTGGTCGATCCTCGAGGGTCATAACCCACTGAGAATGAAAATGTCGGGCCTGAATTGCCATGTAAATGAGATTCTTGAAGCCAAGCCCATTGTAAAGTTCGGGCAGTTCATGCTGTCGGCTAGGATCAACGTAAAGTAACTCGGTGCTCCCGCGTAGCGCAGTTTCAGGACTGAGCGAGGAAATAATGCGCAGTTCTCGATCGTTAATAGATGGAACACCCAGACTTTTGATGAGTTTCATCAGCGGGTCGAACTGCTTAGCATAATGATCAGTCAGCTGCTTGTTGTTCTCGTCGATCACATTGTGCGCATCCGCGGCGTGGCCGACCTGCTCAAGGTTCTTACGGTAAAAGGCGGCGAAGGCCGAGGAAAGCCGGTTGCTGCGGCTACTATCGTCGTCGTTGATGTTGCGCTGCGCATCGACGAACTCGACCCTTATAAGATGTTTCAGAAGACGCTTGCCTTCGTCAGGCTCAAGCACGCTTGTCACGATTTCGGACGGGGCATCTTCCTTTGATTTTTCGTCGAGCGAGAAATAGCGAACCGTACAATGGCGCCCGAGATTTCCGTCAATGGCCAAATATTGCGACAGCACTTTTGCACGCGCTCCATCGTTCTGTTCGGGATACGCGGCGTCATAACGTTCGCGCAGTTTCTTTGCGTCCTCGATTTCATACGACAGTCGAATACCGACGCGCGTAAAGTCAGAAAGCTTGGGCAACAGCGTGAAAACCCTACCGAAGGCGATGCTTTCAGGGTCAATAGTGAACCACAGATCAAGGCTTATCTTGGGAAGCCTGCCCGCATCTCCGTTGGCGATAAAGGCGTCGAAATCGGCCATTCTGGCGACCGAGAAGTCGTGTATCTTAAAATCGCGCCCCCCGAGAAAGCAGCTGAAGATTGCGGTGGCTGACGTCTTGCCGCTGTTGTTGGGGCCAACGAAGATGGACTCGTGCTCTTCGATGTCGATCTGAACATTCTCTAAGCGCCGGAAATTTCGAATGGCGACTCTGCTGATTCTCATAAGTAATTCACTCCATTTTTAATGAGAGAGCTGTCAATTTCACTGTCCACCGTTCAGCAAACTTGTCTTCACCGATTGCTTGTGAGCAGACTGCCATGGTTGAGCGGAATCACCGAGCCCAGAACAGTCCATTGGATGGGCTGCCTGACTGTCTCTCTTTGCCGAATTTGGCTTGCTCCGAGAATAACATCTTGTCTTGTTGGAAAATACACGAAATCTCACTCGCGAGTTAATGTGGACCAGGCTGAGAGTGAGGTACTCTGCCCGACAGCACGCTGAACCGCAAACAGCTGTTTATGCAGGTCAGCCCACCCAAGTTCTGACATTACTGAAGCCTTCCAACATGTCCAAGGCCTGTCCTACACCGTTTTCCCCACCGCGTAGTTGCAATACCAGTCGAGAAACCCTTCGATATCGTGGCTCATCCTGAGGACGTTGACGATTATCGGCGTGGCTCTGGCGAGCGGCTTTTCCGGATGTATCCCTTCGGCTTTCAGGATAAGCAGCTCTACTTCGAAGTCATTCGGCAAGACCACGGACCTTATGTGTTTCGGTGCGGAGTGGACGACGAAATTGTCCCGCACTACCTTCAGCGGCATCTCGAACCAAGAAGTCCCACTTCGGATGTAACCCGCGTAAGGCTCGTGCTCGCCGTAGGGGCCGGAGAGCTTCTGGAAGAACTTCTTGTGGTCGCTGAACGAATTGAAGCTCGGACGGTTTCCGCCCTTGAGAAACCGACTCGACATGGCGGCTACGCGGTCCAGCAGTATCCTTGCATGAATCAAGCAGTTGATGATTTCCAGTTCGGTATATGGCGCTATCTCCCGATACTTGTCGGCAATCTTCCGCTCGTGGGGCGTGTAAGCCACCCGGTATTTCCTGGAGTAGTGCGCCGAAGCCATGTAACGCGCGACGACCGACATGTTCGTTAGGAAGCGTCGTGCCGACAGGAAGTAAAGGTGGTACGCGTCGCGGTAGCGAGATATGTCCGTACTGATTACCGGGTTCAAGTCGTGTCTCAAGACTTCGAACCAAGGCTCCAGGGGATCGCGCTTAATCCTCGCTATCTCATTACGGACGTTCGGCCGTTTTCCGAGCGGGCGGTGCCCCAAGGGGAAATTCATGCGGTGCGGCTCCGGCTGTGGGTGTTGGCTGAGTCCGGCCTTGTAATTAATTGGGCCGTGCGTATAGTTTCCTGTAGTACATTGTAAGACCGCCAATATGAAAACAGCTACCGTAAGCGCGCGCCTGCCCGACGACATTAGGGCCACCGTCTCGGCGCTCTGAAGGTCTCCGGACAGTCGCCCTCCTCCATTACCGAAGATGCGTTGAGGGAGTACACCGGATGGCGGGTCCCGCAGATGGACGATCTCCGGCTAGCCATTGCCGCTGCGGACCGTGGCGAATTCGCGACTGACGACGAAGTAGATGCGATATTCACGCGATATGGAGCATTGGATCGAACTCAAGTGTCTTGATCTCCAAACCTGAGACTGTATCCCGTTGCCGTATTTGCAAATTTTTTCGACGAGTTGTGAGGATGAGCCTAGGGTAGCTTCGCCAATGCACTCGAGGGGCAATATTGCCACCGCTCTGGACGGTTGGCCTCGTGCGCGTCACTCCGTCGACAACGAAGTGTATTCGCGGGGTGAATCATTAACATCGAAGCAATCTGAAAAGGCTTCTTTTTCGCTTACTGCGCATCTGCTGAGAGTACGTTATTGTCTTAGACACTTAATGCCATAGTATTCGGGGCTGAGTTCTGGGACACCATTTTTTGACATGATGTACGCCTCGCCCAAGGAAGCTGCCCGTCATCATGCAAGAAAATCGAGGATATTTCGAGGCATGGCCTTTCTATTGCCATAGTTTTCGGAGTGGGATGTAGCGTCGAACGGCTAAACCCGCTAAATTCTTTGCAACAAGGAAATTATTTTGTTTTATTTAAGATCGAATAAAACAAAATAATTTCCCGGGTGAAATTAAGTGTGTAGACTCAGCTGACTCACGATGAGCTTTGATTTGCTTACGTTTCTTATGTAAAGTATTATTTTGAGATGCGCCTTTTCACCAACCTCAACTATTAGCTATGAGAGATATGAAGTTATTGGTGTTGTCTGATCTCCATTTAGAGGTTTGGCGCGATCACTTACCGCGAATCGACGTATCGGCCAGCATGCCTGACGTCGTGATTCTTGCTGGTGATATTCACACAAAATTTCGTGCCGCCTCGTGGGCCGCAGAAATTTTTCCTGCACTGCCTATAGTCTACGTTGCTGGCAATCACGAATTCTACGGAGAGGCAGTTGAGAAAACAGGTCAGGAAATAGCACGGGAATGTGCCCGCTACCCCAACATACGCTACCTTGACTGTGGGGAATACATTTATGACAACGTTCGTTTTTTAGGTGCGACCCTCTGGACCGATTTTGCCCTTTTTGGTTCTGATCGCAAGTGGAGCGCAATGCTAGACGCTCGAACTGTGATGAATGACTACCACCGTATCAGGGTCGCAAGTGCTGGGTATAGGAAACTGCACCCACAAGACACTGCCCGCCTGCATACCGAGCAACGAGCATGGCTTGCAGAAAAACTTGATGAGCCGTTTGCTGGACGTACAGTTGTCGTAACTCACATGGCACCTTCAATGCGATCGATTGCCCCTAAATACGCAGCAGATCCGGTTTCGGCTGCATTCGCTTCGAACCTGGACGAACTTATAGTGAAGGCGGATGTTTGGGTGCATGGTCATACGCACACCAGTTTTGATTACGAAGTGGAAGGATGCCGTGTTGTGGCCAACCCTCTCGGATATCTGATGCGAAATGGTAGTGCTGAGAACGAAGAATTTAATCCAAATTTCATTGTACAGCTACAGCGCTTGACTCTTTGATGTCAGTATAGCTTATGCGATCACGACCATAAATTCCGGTATCGTTGCAAAGTTTGCAAAGCTTTGAGGTGCTGTAAATAAATCGATATCGCATTTTTGCGACGATCTTGCTGCTCATCATTCGATTTATGCGCTTCCAGTAAAAAATTTAAGTGAGACTGGCAATTCCTATTACCTAGTTCATCTAAAGTTTTTTAGATGAACTATGTATAAACTGCTCAGATTCTCAGTTGGGCGTATAGAGGCACGACGTCGTAGGAAGTGAATTTTCTTCAGGGAGTAATCTTTACGGCCTCAAAATGGAGTTAGACCACTTCATGGTCTAGCTCCAACGTCGGGCTATTCGAACAACTGATTTCTCGACCTGACACCAATCAAGATCTCGCAGCTGGCCACCACAGTTTTCCTAAGGCGATCTCTACTTCGTTCCGATCAAACAATTTTATTTTGCGTCCGCTACCCACGCGCACTGATGCGACCGCCCCTCTTTTTTCGAGGTTCGGTAGCGTATGACGCGCCATCTGAGGTCCCACAGCCGTATACCTCGCCTCCCTCGCGGTGACGTACTTCTCTCGGGCAGTTTTGATTTTTAAGAATTCATCTTGGGAAACACACTTCCTAATGCCAAGATCAATTACCTTTACTAACCGTGTATCAATCCAATTCGTTCTAAACTCTATCAAAGTCTCACCTGCCAACTGAGCAGCTTGATTCACCTCGATAAGATCATAGTCGAGAAAAGCGGATTGATACTCTGCGTAAGATTTTCGACAAATTCGAATTTCGGGACCAGGTAAGGCAACACGCTTCAAACAGCCGGCGCGCACGATCTTGGCCACATCAGCGTATGGCAAAGACAATTCCTCACTAATTTCTAGAATGGAAATTGACGGTTGCTCTGTTTCGAACGCCTTGGCCAAATCAACGAAACGACCTACCCCACTGAAACGCACTGACTTGCCGGCCGCGAGCGCGCGCAAATTTATCTCAGCAAGGTCGCTTCGGTGGAACAAATAAACGAGGAGACCGTTAGTAGTTGGCCCGCCAACCGGTGCAATATCAGCAGCAAACAATTTTGTGGAGAACTTCATCGGATCTACGCCTAAGGCCCTTGCTAGGGAGCTTGCGAAGACGAAATTTTGATCGAACCTAGAAATTTCCTCGTAGTCAAATATTAGCGGACTCGTTCCGCGGCGACCGGGCACCGGTTTTATATAGCCTAGACGTGCAGCACTGCGGACAACGTCTGTATGAATGTTCAGTCTTCGGGCCACTTGAGATAACGATACATACCCTGGAGGGACGTCTGTCTTCCGGTCTATCTTCGCTGGGTAAAGCCGAAAGGTCGTCAGGCCTGCGATGAGGTCGTATCCGATTACAGACTCTGGCGCGTCCAATCCAGTTCGTATGAGTTCGTCAATTGGAGTTGTCAGCGCTGTGATCGGTAGGATAGGGTTTCTGTCCGCACGATACAACCTAATGAGCAAACGATTGACATAATCGCGGGAGACGACCAAACCGCGATCTGCGGAGTCGAACGGCGTATCACTCAACAAGCCTTGCTGGCCAAGTCTTGCAATTACGCGGTGAGAATTCAAGCCTAATGCGAGGCCCGTGTCGCGACGATTCAAATGCCCCTGTAATTTCTCGTCACTAAATGCTACGTGGCAGGCATCACCTATCATTCGCAATACTATGAGCGCCTGGTTGCGTAGCACTGGCGTTGATCGCAAGAAAGGCAGGAGCAACAAACGCGGGTGTACGCAACTCGATATATTCCTGATGCGCTCGGCAAGCCAAAGGACCAAATGATCATGCTCAGCAACGGCCGCAGCAGTGCATTGCGCCGAAGAAATAATGTCCCCTTCGGTGTCGCCTTCGAACGCTTCACAGCAGGCGCGGAACGTTTCGACCGCCAGCGTTAGAGCGTCTTGTTGCTGGCCTTCGATCAAACAGTTGAGTTTTTCAGCGGCACCAATGCAACCTACGACAGTTGTGAGACGCGAGAAGTCCTCCCCGCACGAACACAAATGTGGAGCGGAGCGATGATATGTCAGCGGGAGCTCGCACGCGGGGCAGAATTGCAACAAGTGCACACCGTGAATGTGACATATAGTGTAGCAACCGAGCGACCATATCCTGCGAATATAGTTCGACGACTTCAAACATTCTGGGCAAATGGCAGAGCATTCTTCACGAAACGCGCCGAGCGGAAGATCAATGCCCTCAGCAAGTGGATATTTTTTCGGAAAAACATGTCTCGCTGTACATGGCTCAGTCAGCCCATCCGGAATGTCTAAGCCGAATAAAGACAATAAGTCGAAGTGGTGTAGCAGACGCGCACGGCTAATACCTTTATGGCAAATAGCGCCTCCTAGTGCGCTTATAAACGCGTTTGGGCTTTGCCAACCGTTTCGATAGGCAACCCGCAGGATGTAGCCTGCGGGACTCTCGTCGGCAAATGGGATCGGTTGGACAGGCAAAGTCATTTATGCACTCTCATCTTCGACAGCACAGCGTTGGTCATCTGATATTCGGACATTTCGAAGGGATTATTGGTGGTCTGCGCCACATCAATGGTCAGGCCTTCACTAAAAGCGTATGCGAGATCGTTGACCGTAACCGACGTTCGTCCTCCATTTAATGTTGCGAGAATTGCCTTCTGCAGAAGAAGAGTGATGAACGACGGTCGACCAGAGGTCGCTGCCCACATCTTGGCGACGAGTTCATGAGACTGGAAATCTGGCATAGCGAGGCCACCCAGTGATTTCGAATAATCGATTGCCAGACGTTGCAAGAAACCCGCCAATTCTCCTGGAGTGTCTCGCGTACCGCAACTTAAGTCTTGAAGCCGATACCGATGTGCGAAACGGCGGGACATCTGGCCGTCACCAGTTTCCAGAATTGATTCGCACGCCGGCGTGCCGACGAGACATAACATCACTCCAGCACCGTTCGTTATCCCTTTCAACCATTCGCAGACTTCGTCTACGTTGCTGTGACGTCGCCCCTTAGTTTTGAGCAAATGGTGCAATTCATCGATAATAATGACGCGCGTTAGACATTCCTTAAGTAGTTTGCAAAGACGCTTTGTCATGTTGGACGCAGTACCTCGTTCTGGTGCAGGATCGCCGAGTTTCTCCAACATCTGTGATGCAAGCGCTTTGATACTAGAGGGCGATGGTACAGAACAAAAAAAGGCTGGAATGGTATTGATCACAGCCTTATTGAATGTGACTTGCTCCGGCGGAAAACGCTTAAGGATCGCTCGACAAATGGTTGTCTTCCCCGCTCCGCCAAGCCCGGCGAGCAACACACCCTTTGGCTCTAAACTTACACGCGACCATGAAATGCACTCTGTAATGCCATCGATGGCTTCCGTTAGGCTTCGATGGGTAACGAAGATACTGTCAAGGGCTGCCACCTTGACGTGATTGGGATTTTCAAAATCTTTTGATGGAATCATGTGCATAAATGACCTCACAAGGTGAACGATTGGTTCGAGCACATCGCTGTACCAGGAGCGCCAACAGACGCATCGATTGCAGGTGGAATGAGAATGTCGCTCAGCAGTTGCGTCTTCGACTCTTCATGCTCGAACTTCTTCGCGTCTTTTTGGGCTCTAAGGGCAGTCAGCCGCCTTTCACTTCTCGTGTTGACGAGCTGTTGGTTGTCCTTCCACAGCTCCCATCTTGCCAGTTCATAGGCATGCTCGCCCAGCGCCTTCAAGTCATCTTTTTGCAACTTCTTGATTCCCTCCAAAACCTTACCGTGTTCATACTGAGTCAGCTCCCTCGTATATTCACGCCGCACGGCATCTGCCTTGTACAGCACATTCCGGTCCGAATCGTGTTGGACATAGACAAAAGATAGATTCATTTCGTCAATCAATACAGTCACGTTACCCATCCCTCGTGTCTCGAGCATGGCTAGGCCATCGGACTTGTAATAGAGGTGATTGACGAGGACACGGCCTTTATTAATAGCACGTCTTTGAACAACGCGCGCAACGACGTCGAGCTCACCAGCCGAAAAATGAAGGATGGGGTAACTGCCCTGCAGCTCATTCCACAACATAATCGGAGCGCGCTTGGTGCTCGAATTCGTGTGAACGTGATAAACAGTAGTGAGCCACTTACCGAAGTTTTCCTTTACTTCGTCTAACGTAAGACATGCCAACTTTTCAGAGGCATACTCACCGCGATCCGATGGCGATGAAAAGGTTGTCCCTGGCAAAAGATGGACAAGCATCAAATTCACTGTTCGAAAGAATCGTTCAATGTGCGCCTTGTCATTAGGAGAATAGACTTTAGCCGGTTCAATGTGAATACCCAGCCAGGTGCAAAGTTTCCTAAGCGCCTTGGACGCAAGATCCGGTCCATTGTCAGGAATGACGGCCTCAGGTATGCCGCCAGGGCCCAACGCAGGATCGCGCGAGCACATGTCCTTAATCGCAGCGAGCGCGGTGGTCGCGCAGAACGGCACCAGGCTTATGTGCCAGCCAACCACAGCTCGGCTTGCAACATCCAGTAGGCAGACAAGGAACGGCCGACCAAGTATTTCTCCGCTTTCCCCGTCTACGACAAGTACGTCCATCCTGTGTCCGTCCATCATGACCGCCTGCATTGGGCGAAATGCTTCCATGCTGCCGCCGGCTGCACGAAAGCGCCGATTCGCAATCGTTGCACCATATCGTTTCAATGCGACGAGATATGGGTCAAGGGCCGCCGCGCGGCGATAAATAGATGCCCTGCTAGGCAATGACTGTCCCTTCAACCACGGATGCGTTTGCGCTTTCCCGGTGATATTGCAAATTACCTGCTCGATTGAATTTCGTGAATCCGTGAGATAGTCAGTCTTAATTGACTCTTGAACAATGGACTCCATCTCGAAGGAAAACCGAATGTTGCGGCGCCCTTTCTCACGGTGCCGTGGTACAAGAGACATCGGGTTTCCATCATTTTGCACAAAGATCTGGACCCAGCGTGCGAGTGTGGCTCGGGACGGTCTACTGGGATCATTGTCACGCTCCGCTACTGCATTGATCGTCCGTATCAGGTTGGCCGACGCAGTGACCTTACGACCGCAGAGCATGGCACTTGCAACGTATTTGCACCTTCGTTGCATTTCTTCGCGCTGCTTGTCGGTGAGCTGCCAGAGTCGGATATGGCAGCCTGCTGATTCGCCCGCGCCACATAATCCGACTACCCCTTCATCGACAAGCGACCAGAACGTTTCGACGGGGATGCGTCGGGCGCGACCACCCTCACATGGCGTATAGCGAACGGTCATGTGATCGACATGTGCGATTTCGAACGCTTGGTTGTGAATCGCAATACGGGTACCGATCGCAAGCCGCTGTTGCTGCAGAACGGACATCATTGGGCACACTCGACGAGTGTCGATTGCGATATAGGGCGGCGCATATCGCATTTAAGATAGCCATGGAATAGCGCTGCTTCAAGATAATAGTGGGCCACTCCAGCCTTGCGGATCCTGCCCGCAGCGTCGTTCATGGAAATCGGCCCATCAATGAGCAGCACTCGAGTGCCAAGATCTTTGAGGAGCTCCTCGTTGATCGCCATGCGCCCTCCTCGATCGTATAGTCGCGAGATATTTTTTATCTCGATCTCGCTGCCGCAGTAGGCCTCGCCCACTACATCGTAGTCGATGCCGAGCTCCGAGAAGTAGGCCCGAAGGAAATCCGCTTTCCGGCGATTCTGTGGCGTCAGTACAAACACCTCGGGTTTTACTTCCAAAATGCGAAAAGTGCCCTGCGAATCCCGAACGCATATGTCCGGGTAAAGCCGCTTACTGCCATATGGAATCTCAATCGGTTGCATCCTGTAATTCGCCACGCCGCTGTCGCATTCGAGCCGATAGCAAACCGAGCGCTCCAGGCGGGATTCGACCGGCATGAAAGCATTGTTCTTAGCGCTGAAAAAAAGCGAAGATCGGGAGCCATGCTTGCCTTGAACAATGCGCCGGGTGCCATGGATTGTTCCGTCCAAGCCGGGTGCCCGGGCGAACATCTCGGCCAAGTGCCGTAGGGCGTGTAAGGTCATTTCTATTCTTCCTGTGAAATTTTGTCTATATTTGCCAATTCGCTGGCAATAGAGGTCCACCGCTGTGTATCGACGACACAACGGGACGAATGGATCACTTGACGGGAGGAGAAAGGAAGACCGATACTGGTGTTACTAGGCATCAGTAGAGTCCGCCGTTCTCCGAAAGGGTTCGGCGGTTTTTACATTTCGGATCCTCCTTCCAAAATGCGCAGCGAAGGCTTCAGCTTGAGATCCTTTAGGAGTTTGATAATATCTTTCCCTGGAAGAATTACGATGACCCCTTGGTCACTGCGAATTTCGATGGACTGCGTTGACGCCTGAGCCGCTGCAGCCTGCAGGTCCTCTACTTCCGCATGGGAAGGCTGAAGGGCCGAAAGGATCGCGTCCCGGATTCGCCGAGCAGGCACCGGGCGATCGCCCGTTTCAATTCGGCTCAGATAGCTAACATCCAGCTCGACGAGTCGGGCCAGATCCGACAGTCGGAGTTCCCTATCTTTCCGAAGTCTTCGCAAAATTGATCCGTATTGTTCGAACATAATTTGCCAGAATTTGCCTGCACTGTAAGAGTTCCGCGATTCTCCCACTTCCCTTGCTGTGTTCGCAACAGGGCACGGCCAGCTGATCTCGCCTCAGAAGACTTGGATTCACGTGGTGTAGCAATACAGCGAAACAAAACGCCTCAACGAAATGTCTTTGCATCGAACCGTACCTACAGCTGTCTAAAGTCCACAAAAAAATCGCCATCTCAAAATTATTTTCGATGCGTGTCGGGAAACTGCAACATTGCGCGTTCAATTGAACTTGCGGGGCACGGCGAACGTTGCCGCATCAGTGCAATCAACCAATCAGACACTTCTGGCTACGCAAAAGCAGGATGAACCGCCCCGGGTTTAGTGGAGGCTCCATTCTTTGAGAAAATGGAGCTATGAAGAAGCAACCCGAGTATCCCCTGAAGTCATCCAGCGCGCTGTGCGCATGGTCAGTGAGGCTGGCAGTGAGCATGAGTCGCAGTGGGCGACTATCACGTCGATCGCGGCCAAGATCGGCTGCACGCCGGAGACATTGCGCCGATGGGTACGTCAGCAAAAGCGCGATACCGGCCAGCGCCCAGGTCCAACCATTGCCGAGGAAGAGCGCATCAAGGCGCTGGAGCGAGAAGTGCGCGACCCGCCGCTTGGCAAACATTTCCAGTATCTGTTATAAAGACGCGTCTTCCACTTGCCTAGTGTATGCCAAGGAAGCTGCAGCGCCCAGCGCCCCCACCCGCGAAAACGTAAGGGATGAAAGCCCCAGGGCGAGCCCCGCTGCGCTCAATGCGCACCACGACAGCCCGACCCTTGGGCAATCTCCAGCGATGCGCCCGCCACCAGTTGCTTCCCGGTCACGACTGACCCAAAAGGTGATCATCGCTAATCCGTTCGTGAAGACTACAGGTAGCACCGTGGTGATTTGCCCATTGTGATAGTCTGCAGCTTTTAGCGTGGGCAAAACAGCTGAGCTGAACCAAGCGCCGGATCCAATCAAATCTTGCCCTAGCGACCGGTACCCCGAGCGCCGAGCAGCGCCGCCTGACTCGCGCTCACAGGCCTCCTCGGACCGCGCCATCCAGAGTCATCCCAAAGCACGGAGCGATTTTCGAAGCCTATGGTTGTGTCCATAATTTTTTCTTCTATTGGTTAATTCAATTGTTCTGAACGCTCTGTTCAGGCGCTCGAGAAGATCGCTGACTGTGCTCTGTAGGCCGTCTAATTTGATGAGCGCATAGTAGAATCGTCACCAGAACGTTATAACTCATTGAAAAGGAAAAAAAATGGCGAAGATTGACCTGTCAAGCTACAACCTCAGCGAATTGAAGGGGCTCCAGCATGACATCGACCAAGAGATAAAGAACCGCCAACAAGGCGACCTAGCGAAAGCACGTCAGAAGATTCTCTCGATTGCACAGGAAGTCGGTGTGACAGTCGAGGAATTGCTTGCGGTAGGTTCAAAAAAGGTGTCGAAGGGGAAAGGGCAGAAGGTAGAGCCGCAGTACCACAATCCAGCCGACAAAGCTCAAACTTGGACAGGCCGTGGGCGTCAGCCGAAATGGATCGCGGAAGGTATCGCTGGCGGCAAGCAGCTGGCAGATTTCAGAATCTAAATTCATTTGTTCGTCGGAGTATTTGGCCGAACTTGCTCGACTGACAGCAATTGTTGGACAGGCAGCTTCCGGCCAAGGACGGTCGTTCAACTGTCAAAGGCCCACGAACGCATCTAAACCATCTCATCTTGGAAGAGACTGGCTAAGCTACCTAATTAGGGGAGGACCACCCTCGTGTCTGATTCGCTTGTGGTCAGTCTTTCGGCAGTTTAGCCACTACCTTGATCTCGAACTGACAGCCGGTGAGCCAAGTGACACCGACCACCGTGGCATTAGGGAACGGCTTCTGGCCCCAGTATTCCGGCACTACCTCGCTCCAGAGCATCTCAAAGTCCTGACTAGGATTCAGCATAAAGATAGTTACGTCAACCACATCATCAAAGTTACAGCCAGCAGCGGACGACACCGCGTTCAGATTTCGAACGCCTTGCGAACCTGTGTCTTTAGCTCCGGCTCCGGCGAACCATCCTCACGGCTGCCGACTTGTCCGGACACGAACAGGAAGCCATTGGAACGCACAGCGGGCGAATAACGATGCATTTCATTGAGCGTTTGGCGCCCGGGTACGAAAACTACGTCGCGGTTTGTCATGTTCGACTCCTTCTCTGATTAGGGTGAGACCAGTCTAATCGCATTCGAAATTATGAAACCGTTACAGTAAGCGGGCCAATACCCCGAACCTTACAAACGTATTTCGTTACCGGCGGGGAGAAAGTGTCTCAGCGTGCGGCAAGCCCAAGCGCCGGCGGTTACTCAATTTGAGCAACGCATGTGCTTTCACCCACAGCCCCCAGGCGGCGGCTCTGCAACCTGTTGTTGAGCTGGTCGACGCTTCGCCAGATGCGCGCGATCGCCACACCGCTTTGCTGGGCCGCCTGCTCGATGGCCATCACTACTAGCTGCATAGGAGCCTCATTCAGGAAGTGCACCATGTGAGCGTGATACCCGTCGGGGACGTCGCCGCTTATTAGCACGGCCAGGAGCGCATCGGGAGTGAGCACGCCGCGATAGCTGACGCTCGATGTCTGCGCCGCCATCCACAGCCAGGGTTTCGCCGGCAGCAGCGCGAGCGTATCCGGATTGAGGCCCAGGACGTGCATCAGGTCTGACGGAAACGGCTTCGCAACGGCTAACGCCTCCGCTTGCGGCCGCGCCAAACCCAGCGTGGCGCAGCGTAGGGCGATAGCGGCTTCGATGTCGGCGGCGTTCTTCATGCAACCAGTATGTCACGGCCGCACGGGCTGGTTACTCATTTTGAGCACGTCGCCGGCCGGTAGTCCGTGACCGTTCGTGAATTTCCCAATCCGGCGACCTGATATGCTGAGCCAAACGGCCGGGTTCGGCCAAAACCGGACGTTCGACGTTGGCCAACGGCTAAATCTTGTTTTTGGAGTCACTCGTTGGCCAACAGTACTGCATGCCTGTACCCCGATGACGATGCAATCGTATTTTCTAGATGACTAGAATCGGTGTTATCGTACGTCCTCTTTTCTCATTGTCTGAGGTAGTGAAACGAATTCAATAAATAGGTAATGACCATGGAAGTCGCAGATTGCACTTTGATACCCGATAATTTTCATAAAATCCGTGCTCGCTGGCGCATGGGAGACTTTGGCGAAATCCGCTTCCCTGAGGTTCGTGTTCGTGCCCAAGGGGGCGCCATGCTTGGCGTGGGAAGTCAACTTATGCCGATGGAATATTCTTCATCCTTTAAAGGATTAGTATCGGCATACCTGTATGACGAGATCGGCCATAAGTTTTTTACGAATCAAGCGAAGTTGCCTTTTTTAAAACGTCACCCGCTTTCTCAATGGCATACTCTCATATCAAAAAGCGAATCAGAGATTCATAATCCTCCGCCGGAAGAAAGGATCGCTGCCGAATTGTTGTGGAACTACCTTGGCTACCATTTATATCTCCTTAAAGAAAACTCGACGCTCCCACCGGACATTATCAACCGTCTCAGCCACCGTGATCAATTCCAAGGTGCGCGATACGAGTTGTTTGCTGCAGCAGTAATGGTTTGTGCCGGATACGAGATCGACTGGATTCACAACTCTAATGATGGCAAAAAAGTCGAATTTATCGCCACCAACTCTAGAACTAAAACCGCCTTTGCAGTAGAGGCCAAAAGCAAACATCAAGAAGGAATATTGGGCTTTAAGGAAGCTGAGAAACCAAAGGAAATCGAACGCTTAGCACTACGCAATCTAATTACCAAGGCAATAAAAAAAAATCCGTCTCAACCTTTGTTAGTGTTTGTCGAAGCAAACGTTCCGTTCGTAGCGAATGAGATCAGTGAAGACTTGTCAAATGACATCTCGCGTGCGTGGAATAATATAGATCGGGATATGGTTCCGGAGGGATTCCCATGCGTCGGACTAATAATAACCAACGATACCGCGATCTGGCAGCCAGGCGAGTCAATTGCAAGGGGCAAAGGTTACCCAAATTGGGCGGTGAATTTTTCTGGATCTAATCGTTTTGAGATAGATGGTGATGAAGAAGTGACGAGGATAAAAAACTCGATTGGTCCCGCCTGCCACTTTCCCGATTTGCAGTGGTACAATCCTCTTTTCACAGATGAGGCCATTAATGCTCACGCGAAAATTGTTCGTCGACGTTACCGCGACTAGTACGCCGGATTCGGCCATGAGCGGACGGTCGCGGGCGAACAACAATTTTGTTCAATATGGATGAATTGCTAGGCGACTGAATACCCGATAGCTTCAGGCTAAGTCATGGTGTGGTCGGTCTTCCACTGGTATTTTTCTGTCGGAGTTACTCGTCAATGTCGAGAAGCGATTTTTGCCGTACTCATTTCGCTGGAGGCGGCGGTATGTTACCGTGCCCTTGGCCCGCTTGCCCTCATGGCCATGACGAGGATGTCTACCTCGATCACAGGGTCTCATGGGCCCCTGAGAAGGTTTATAAGCGTCAAAGCTTTGTTGCTGGCGATGGTTCTCTTCGATATTTTTGGATCTCGGACGACCAACCTTACGGTTGGGTTGTAAGACAACCTGTGCAATCTGAGTTATTTCGCCTTTCAAAACCTAACCAAACTACCATCTACCACTATACATCGCTTGCGGGGTTCAAAGGAATTATCGAATCTCAAGATTTTTGGCTCACTGAATCCGATTTCCTCAATGATTCCACAGAGATTGAACATGGGATTGATTTGGCGCGCCAAGTCTTCCAATCGTTTTGTGATCAAAATATAAGTCCAATTGCGGGTATTCTAGAAGGATTGACAATCAAAGACACGAATCCTCGGCCTCGAATAAACATCGCATGCTTCTCTTCAGCACGTGACAACCTGAGCCAGTGGCGTGCGTACTCAGGCGATTCTGTCGGAGTATCGCTAGGATTTTCGCAGCAAGACTTCTTGCCGCAACTTGGTTATCCTAGCGAGTGCCAACTCGTACCCGTGCTGTATGCGGAGGAACATAAGCGAGCTTTATGGGATACGTTCGCACGCTTTTTCACTGAAGCATATAGAAAAGATTCAGTTCGACAGATTTCTGTAACGCAGCGGGATGGCAGCGATCGGGAGTTCTTTCCGACTAGTGGATACGAATCCTCATTTCAAGGCATGCTTTATCAATTGGCCGCCTCGTGCAAGCATTCTGCATTTGAAGATGAACGTGAGATTCGGTTATTCTACACAGAACATTCCGAAATCGTAGCGAAATACGGCAGCGGCCCAGCGAGAGTAAGATTTCGACCAACGAGTTGCTTTTTAGCGCCTTATACCACTCTCAGCGATATTCGAGAGGTATATAATTCGAATCGAACTGACCGCAGTCCACGTCTATCGTTGTCTGAGGTCATTGTGGGGCCTCATCCACGTGCCGACCTGGCTATCGCCAGCGTGAAGAAATTTCTTCAGGAAAACGGATATGGCGATATCTCGGTTTGTCCGTCGTCAGCACCCTATCGTTGAGTGCGCTTTACTGAAGTCAAGCAGCGGTGTCATCCGGCGCAAAATGGGGCAACTTACGTAAGTCCGCTAAAAGTCGACAGCTGCCGGTCAAGACAGTGTGTGACTTTTCCAGTTCGACAACCTGCTAAGCTGGAGCAGATGTGGCATTTATCGATGAGGTCTACCAAAAGCAGCCGTCGCAAACTTTAGACGCTGCGTTCTCCGAAATCTGGAAGCGCCGCGTGCCAAAGCGCCAAGCGATGGGCATTCACGGGATCCTCTTTTACGAGTGCGACCACAAGAAGGCCTACTATCCGACGCGTCGCGATGAGGATGCAGTCAATCCAAACGGGGCGAGACTACGATAGTGAATGTCCGCAATGGGTCGAAACCGGCCTGACAATGACCGGCCGATTTCGGCCAAAAGCGGACTATCGAAAGAGAACCGTAACAATTGGGAAATCATGTCTTGCGTGACAAAATTAATTCTAATATGCGTAGCTCTTATCCTGGCGATCGCTCTGACGCTACGGTCCGTAAATGTTGAGCACATAGGCCCCTGAACTGGTCGTGTATGGGAATCTGTGTAGTCCGAGTGGTTTCAATTTCTGCTATAAGCCAGTATTGAAAGGTACCTTTCCGGTTGCGTACTTGTTCGACTCGCCAGGAATTTCCGTAGAGCGACAACTGGGGTTCTTTGAAGACAATCTTTCGGTAGGTGCCCTCATTCTCGACGTTGCTTTTTATTTCGCGATTGTCTTGCTTACCATGGTAGTTGTCCTGCATTGCTGGTCAGCTCTTAAGAAATCCGCAAGCTCCACCAAACATGACGCTCTTGCGGACATTTGGTGTACAGCTGTGTTCAGCCCTACCGACAGGCTTATGCAGACAATGGCATCTGCCGCACATTGGTATGCGCACTCGGTCTGTCGCGGTTACCGATAGAATTCGACCTGGCATCCGGCTATGGTTCTTAACGCAACTCCATATTCCGTTGAACCTGAAATTCCAAATCCAAGCGGATCTTTGGTTGTGCCCGCGTTTTGCTCAAATGACTGCCTCACAAGGTTTTCTCCTAGCCGATCTGGCCCTTGCTTCACTGAATGATAATGATTATCATTCTCAAAGCGACGTGCCAGATCAACTCGAGCCGTCTGCTAGAACTCACGCCAACAACAAGGAAGTCCCACTCATGTCGCACCGTGCATCCCCGTTTCAACCGCGCCGTCTGCTTCTCGCCGTCCTGCTGGCGGAACTGGCCGTCAGTGTAGCCACCCCGGCACTGGCCCAGACCGACGCCGCCGCGCCCGACAGCGAAGCCAAAACGGCCACGCTGCCCATAGTGCTGGTGACTGGCCAGGCTGAAACGGCGACTGGCCCGGTCAGCGGCTACCTCGCCAAGCGCAGTGCTACCGCCACCAAGACCGACACCAAACTGTCGGAAACGCCACAGGCGGTGACGATCGTGACGCACGACCAGATAATCGATCAGGGCGCCGGCAACCTGCAGGACGCGCTCAACTACGCGGCCGGCGTGCGCTCGAATGCATACGGCATCGATTCGCGTAACGATGGCATGCTGGTGCGCGGCGTCTCACCGGACGAATACCTGGACGGAGTGCGCAAGTCGATGAGCTACTACACCAGTACCGCCCGAACCGATCCGTACACACTCGAGCGCATCGAGGTGCTGCGCGGCGCGGCGGCGATGCTGTACGGCCAGGGCGGCACCGGCGGTGTAGTCAATATGGTCAGCAAGCGCCCGCAGGCCGAAGCGCAGCATGAAATCGGCGTGCAGTATGGTAGTTATCAGCGTAAGCAGATGCAGGGGGACTTTACCGGGCCGCTGACCGAGGATGGCAAGTGGCTGTACCGCATCGTTGCGGTCAAGCGTGATGCCAATACCCAGGTCGATTACGTACCCGACGACCACGCCCTGATAGCGCCGTCGCTGACGTGGAAACCGAACGCCGACACCTCGCTGACCCTGCAGGCCCTGTGGCAGGACGACAAGACCAGCTCGACCTCACAATTCTTCCCGTGGTCCGGCATCCTGACGAGCAACCCGAACGGCAAGATCCCAGCCAACCGCTTCATCGGCGAGCCCAGCTTCGACCGCTACAACACCAAGCGTACGACCTTCGGCTGGACCTTTGAGACGACGCTGAACGCCGACTGGAAACTCCGTCAGAACACGCGTTACTCGTACACCAAGAACGACTACCGCTCCCTCTACGCCGACTCGTTCTCACTGCCGGGTGGTTATTATGCCGACCCTATCGGCCAGAGCGTGGTGGACCGCTACGCCTCCGCGTCGCTGGCGCAGACCAAGGTGTTCGGCGCCGACCAGAGCCTTGAAGGCAATTTCGTCACCGGCACGGTGAAGCACAAGGTCCTGCTGGGCGTCGACTATCTGCACTACAAGCAAACCGGCTCAGCGGGCTACCCACTGGGTACCCAGATCGACGTGTTCTACCCGGTCTATACCGGCTTTACCTTTGACGATCTGGCGCCGCTGACCGGCAACACCCAGAAGCAGACCGGCGTCTATGTGCAGGATCAGCTCAGCCTGACGTCGAAACTTCTGCTGACGGTTGGCCTGCGCCATGACACGGTCCGCAACGAGACGGAAGGCTCGGACACCCAGAAGTCCAGCGCCACCACCAAGCGCGCCGGCCTGATGTATCTGTCCGACAGCGGCGTATCGCCATATGTCAGCTACAGCGAATCGTTCACGCCAGTGGCCAACAGCACCCAGGGCCAAGTGTTCAAACCGCTGCGCGGCGAGCAATGGGAGGCGGGCATAAAATATGATCCGGCCGGCAGCAGGCTGTCGCTGAACGCCGCCGCGTATCACTGGAAAGAGAAGAACCAGCTAGTCGCCGTCACGCCGGTGCTGTCGGTACAGCTGGACAGTACCCAGGCCCGTGGCGTTGAGCTAGAAGCGCGCGGCCAGGTGGTCAAGGGCCTGGACGTGATTACACAGTACAACTACATCGACCTCGACGAGCAACTCAACGGAATTCCGTCGCAGCAGACGTCGGTGTGGGCGAAGTACAGCTTCGCCGTGGCTGGTGTGACCGGCCTATCGGTGGGCGCCGGCGTGCGCCACATGAACGAGTTTCGTGACGGCAACGCGCCGACCATGCCGGACGTGACGCTGGTAGACGCTATGTTCGCGTGGGAAAGCACGAACTGGCGCATCGCTCTGAACGTCAACAATTTGAGCAACAAGACCTATGTGGCCACGTGCCTGAGCCGAGGCGACTGCTGGTTTGGGGCGAAGCGCAATGCGGTGTTGTCTGCCACGTATCGTTGGTAAGCATTGCGCTGGCATCAATACATGAAAACGGTGCCAAGGCGTAAGCAGGTTTTCCGTTCCACTAGACCTCACACCCCGAATATCCGCCGACCAACCTCGGCAAGCCAGTAGTTAATATCCAAGCAGAACGTGGAAGTAAGTCACTCTCGATTGCCCGCCATAGGGTTTATCTACAACAGTATTTTTTTATCGATTTGATGCAAAGAACGTGTTGTAAGACTCATAGTATCCAGAATTTTTATGAAATGATAGCGTGGCTGGTCGATTTGGTCTTTTTTCGCTATTCGGACGATGTCAACAAAATTTACTAATTATCATTATTTTTGATTCCATTTTTTGGAACGAACTTATGGACGCATGTATGCTAAAAGCTTTACGAGAATTAGAAAACGAATTTATTGCGCGTTGCGCTTCTCTGGGGATGTATGGACAAGTATATCAAGATGTTAGTTGTAGATGAAAATCCAGACGCCGCCAATCTCTCGGTAGAACATTTACGTCTATTTGGTATCGATGTTGTAGTAGTACATGGTAATAGCGAAGGATTCGCATTAGCCGAAGCCCAGCTGCCAAAAATTATATTTTTTAACTTATGTCTGCCTGAAATTGATGGGTATATGGGGTGATATTTTTCTCGTTAAAATTAACGGCGGAGGGTATTGACCTTCATCTTACGCCACCCAAGGGCGCGGCGAATTCCTCAAGAATGTCGCGGCCGACAGCTGCCGCGCCAGCGTAGCGCTGGGAGCGCTGCTCCTCGGTTTCTCCCGCATATTCACCAGCAGCGAGCTGCCGTGCCTTATTCAGCGGGCGGACGATACGAAAGAGTTGGTTCATGATTATCGTTGCCGGGACAGCAGTGTTATTCCGGAAACGTCATATTTTTGGTCGCTTCATCGCAGAATACAAAGCTGCCGCCGGTAGCAAGGACGGCCATTTGGCCGAGTCACAGCGGCTCTGTCGCATTTGCGAACGCCGACGGGCCGGTCGGGTAAACTGCGGTGCCGAATCCAGGACGAAACGACATGCTCAACTTCAAAGGGATGCGCTTTCCGATCGATGTGATCCCGGTCTGCATCCGCTGGTATGCGACCTACCCACTGAGCTACCGGCACCTCGAGGAGATGAAGAAAGAACGCGGCGTGTTCGTCGACCATTCATCGATCAACCACTGGGCGATTCGTTTTCTGCCGGTTATCGAAAAGATGGCCCGAAAACACAAGTCCCCGGCCGGGGGGCAGCTGGCGCATGGATGAAACGTACATCAAGGTAAAGGGTGTCTGGAAATACCTCTACCGCGCCGTCGACAAGCGGGGCACGACCGTCGACTTCCTGCTGATGGCGAAGCGCGACATGGCTGCGGCGAAGCGCTTCTTCCACCAAGCTATGTGAGCAAGCAGTGATTCAGACAAAGTCGCGATGGACAAGAGCGGCGCCAACAAGGCGGCCATGGATACGATCAACGCTGGTCGCGACGTATCGATCCTTATGCGCCAGGTCAAATACCTTAACAACATTGTCGAGCAGGACCATCGAGCCATCAGACGCTTGACTAGGCCGATGATCAACTTCAAATCGTTCCGGTCCGCCAGTCCGGTGCTAGCTGGAATTGAGCTGATGCACATGCTACGCAAAGGTCAGTTTGAGATCCACAGCGCCAAGGCGATGTCGTTCGCCGACCAGTTTTCTGCGATCGCAGGAGTGGTCCGTCCAATGTGACACGCGCAGCTCCGTTTTCGGCCAATTTCCGCCTTTGATCAACAACGCGACAGAACCCAATTGAAGAACTCTATAGCTCGTCAGGCCACCAAGTCGGATAACCGGAACGCTGTGCGAATATTCATTCGCGGCGGTGCTGCGTGAAGGCCGCTTGACGCTACTGGTACACGTGCAGCAGCACGCCAATAGTTCACCGTACGCGTCCCGCGGCTGGTTGGGCACCAGCGCATACACAACGATACGATCCGGCTTAGGCTCTCGCGTGTGGATGCTTCCGACTCCGGAATAATGTGGCGCTACCGCTGGCGCTGTCCACGATGGCTGTGATTTGGCCGCACTGCGCGCCCTGCTCAAGATCCACATCGACGTCGGCACACACCACAACTGGCTGCTGTTTGAGCCATGCATTGATGCACGACGGTTTTCCAACGGCCATGCGCTCGCTTCTCCAATCACACTAACGGCGGTGGCTGCCGCCAGTGTGACTTGCTCACAGGCCTGTAGCACTCAAGGAGCAGCCCATGAGGAACTCATGCTGTTACTGAAAATTACTCACAACGTGACCGAGCTGAGTATGCGAAAGATCGAGTTTTGCGACCGCACGACTGCGCCGGTTCTGCGAGGGCTCTCGATGCAGACGGAAGGCGCCGACCAGATCGCGCAACGCCGTCGCCTGACTCTCGAGCTGCTGCGAGGCTGCCGACGTTTCTTCCACCATCGCCGCATTTTCCTGCGTCATTCTGTCAAGCTGGCCGACCACTGCTGTCACCTGGGCGATTCCCTGGCTCTGCTCGTTGACCGACAGGCTAATGTCATTGATGATTTTCACGACGCGATCGGTGCTCTCGACGATTTCTTCCATCGTTGCGCCGGCTTGGAGGGCGAGCGTGCAACCGCTGGCGACCCGGTCCGACGAATCGTCGATCAACGCTTTGATTTCCGTTGCAGCTGCAGCGCTGCGCTGCGCCAAGTTGCGCACCTCGCTGGCTACGACCGCGAATCCCTTGCCTTGGTCTCCTGCACGGGCTGCCTCGACGGCCGCATTGAGTGCGAGAATGTTCGTCTGGAATGCGATCGCCTCGATGGTGCCGAGTATCTGCGCAATCTGCTGGGAACTCGCATCGATTGCCCCCATGGTGTCCACCACGTTCGTGACGACCTGGGCGCCTTTTCTGGCAACGTTCGACGCCAGGATCGATAGGTTGGCGGCTGTCTGCGCCGACTCTGCAGTACTCTTGAGCGCCGTGGTGATCTCTTCCATCGACGCTGCGGTTTGCTCCAGACCGCTTGCCTGCTCTTCAGTTCGGGCACTCAGGTCGGCATTGGCTGTAGCGATTTCGGCAGAGCCATTGAAAATCAGTTGTGCAGCATCGCGTACCTCGCTCACCAGGCGTGCCAGCGAGCGCTGCATCACGGTAAGCGAGCTCATGACGCTGTCGGCCGGAATACTGCCGGCGTTTGCTATTTCGCTGAGGTCGCCATCCGCTACCTGGTGCGCCGCCGCGTTCAGAACGGCTGGCTCACTGCCAAGTGCACGACTAAGCGTACGCGCGATCCAGACCCCTGCGACCGCGGCGGCGCAGAAGGCCAACAGACATATACTGACCAGGCGGTTACGCTGGGCGTTGAAGTCTGCAGCGCCAGCCGCCTGGCGTACTGCAGCGCGACTCTCCGCATAGCGCGCATATTCGGCACTAGCCACGTTGAGTTGGTCCAGCAGCGGCTGACACTCGCTATTCAGCTGGTCGATCGCCGCTTCCCGCTCGCCAGCCAGGGCCAACGCAACGATCTTTTGTGCCACCGGTCCGTAAAGCGATTCCAGACGCTGTATCTTGGCGATCAGCTCGGCCGCAGTAGCGGTGATCTCGTTTGAATGATCTACGTTGTACTGCAACTGTTCGAGATAACGTGCTACATCACGTTGCGCGCTGTTGACACGTTCCGCCTCAGTGGATCGATCACCGACGCTTTCAAGCAACAGCAGGTTACGCGCACCAATTGCGCGCAGGTCCACCGCTTGCTGCAGCTTGGCCACCAACACCGCGCGTGCATTCGTCTCTGTCAGGTAGCTGTTGAACCTGTCATTGGCCTGGATGAGCGAGGTCAAGGAGAAGCCTGAGACCAGCAACACCATGCATGCTAGTCCGGTGAAAGCCAGCACAAGCTTACCGTTGATCGTGCGAATATTTATCATGTCGTTTCACTTTCCAAGTTGGTTTGGGGGATATTTGGCGAGCCGGCAGGTGCTTGCTCTGGATGGAACTCCACCCGATTTTTTCCACTGACTTTTGCGCGGTACAGCGCCTGGTCAGCGCAGCGCATGGCCTCGGACACGGTTCTGCCCTGAAGCGCAGCCGCGCCGATACTGACCGTGATGATTCGCTCGGCAATGAGGCCGGTACGCACCGCTCTCAACAAACGCCCGGCGATAACGTCGGCATCGCGCAGATCGCCGCGAACGACGACGGCGAACTCTTCTCCTCCAAGCCGGGCGTGCGCCATCCCGGCTACTTCCGAAGCGATGATGGCGCCGACGCGCCTGAGGACGACATCACCGACATCATGGCCGGCCTCATCGTTGACCCGTTTGAAATTGTCGATATCGAGCATCAGAAGATGACCACTGACCTGGTCCCGCTCAAGTGCCAGGTTGACCGCCTCCACGAACCAGCGCCGGTTAGGGATCCCGGTCAAATGGTCCTTGTATGCCATGTCGACGAGTCGCAAGATGCACTGCTGATTGATGCGACGCAAGCGGTGCAGGAAGATGCTGATCAACAGGCCGATGATGATTGCCGATCCGATCAACAGCTGCGGCCACCAGCCATGATCAAACAGCCTCAATCGATTGAAATCGATATCGAGCGCCATCCAGACCACGGCCACCAACATCACGTACATAATCGGACCACTGATGATGACTGCGACTGCTACAACGATCAACGTCCCTATCGGCAGGGTCCAGAGGGCCTCGCTTTGACTTGCCATCAAGAGCACGTGAAAGCCTGAACTGGCGAACGCTGCAGTTGAAAACGCGCCGATGTTGAGAATGAGTTTCGACCGACTGCGATAGCTTATGATGATGCCGGCAAGTACTCCAAGAATACATGCTGGAAAAATGCCGGATAGCTCGAGCTTGAACGGTGGCGCACAGAAGAACGCCGCCACTAGCCCAAACAAGGCGAAGCATTGGAGCCATACGCTTGGCAGCGCGAGTTCGCGATGAAAAAAAAGAGTTCGAGCCTGTGTGTCCAGATTCAGATCCAAGACGCCGGAAATTTGATTTATTCTACGAGTGATGATCATAAGGCTTTCTTTCTTGGCGACCGCTTACGAGACTAGCCATATAAGCAATTCTGGTTTCAATTTGGAAACTTTTTGTAGCGTATAGTGTCCTACTAGGCTTTTCTATTACACGATAGTTCTATTGATTGATTTAACAGTTGTCGTTACAGTTGTGGCTCGTGAACGTTCAATAGAAACATGCTGATGACCACTGCCAGACGAAGAGACGGGTCCATATGGCACTGGCTGACGGCGCTCATCCTAGCGGTCACGTCGTCCAGCTGTTTCTCACAGCCCGCGATCGTCGACATCGCAAACCCTAGTCAGCTCGGCGTTATCCTGAGCTACGAAAGCCTCGAGGATCCATCGGCCAAGTTGACGATCGATCAGGTGCGCAACCGCGCCGGCTGGCGCTCGGTCAACGGACTCTCCCCCAATTTTGGCTTCACCAATTCCTCATTCTGGATACGCGTGACGCTGGGTAACTCATCGGGGCAAGCCGAGGATGTCGTCGTCGATCTTAAAACCTCATTGCAGGATTATGTCAATTGGTATGTCATCGACCGCAATCGAAATGAGTTGAAGGCCGAAGTGCAGAGCGGTGACCGACGCCAATTCGATTATCGTCACCAAGGCAATTACACCTTGTCGCTACCGCTTACGGTGCCGGCAGGGGAAGACCTTACGGTCTATCTGAACATTACATCTCACGATGGCTACCTCGAATCATTCCCGCTATCGCTGTTAGCGCCTCAAGATTTCATCACCGAACGCTCTCGAGAGAAGTCTTACTTGGGCATGTACTTTGGCAGCCTTCTGGCATTCAGTGTGTGCAGCTTGTTCTTGTTTGCACTGACGAAGGAGCAGATTTACCTGCTGTTCTCGCTATTCTTGTTTTCGACGATGTGCAGCAACTTTGTGTACTACGGGGTAAGCGGCGAACTATTGCTCAAGGAATTCCCGGGGATTAATAATGGATTGCTCCCGTTCTTCCTTGCTACAGGGGGTGGTTTTTTTTTCCTGTTCGCTCGAAAATTTTTGAAACTGGCGGACTGTACGCCTGTCGTGGTGATGAAGATCTACGATGTTGTGACTAGCGTCCTACTGGCAACGGCAATATGGTTTTCCATCACCAGTTATGCAATCGCCTACGCCATAATTTGTAACATCATTCTTTTGAATATTTTCCTGCTTACAGTTCTCGGGATATGGATGTGCTTGCGAAAAGATGCCAATGCTCTGGTTTTCCTTTTTGCATTTCTCCCGATGGGACTTGCGTTGAGCCTGAAGATACTTAGCATCGACAACGTTTTCACCATCCAATACCTTCTCGAACGGAATTTTTTCTTGGCGCAGACGACGCTGTTTGCAATCGTGGCGCTCGGTTTTTCTCTTTCTCTCTCAATCGGCAAACTGCGCGCGGACATGCACGATGCTCGCGCCAGGGAGTTGGAGAAGGCAACCGCACTCAGAAACAGCGAGAGAAAAATGTTCCATCTTGCACGCGTCAGCATGGCGGGAGAACTGACGGGCGCAGTCGTCCATGAATTGAGTCAGCCGCTGAGTTCAATCCTTACGAACAGCCAGGCTAGCGAGATGATGATCAAAGGCGGCCGCTTCGACCAAAAAGAACACCTGGCAATCATGCTGGACATTACTCACCAGGCCAAGGTCGCCACCGCAGTCATTTCGCGCGTGCGCAGTCTGCTATCTCCTGGCACTCAGGCGATGGACAAAATCTATGTGCCCAAACTGTATGCGACGGTTCAAAACCTTCTGCGTCACGATTTCGCACAGAAAAAAATATTTGTTCATGAAACGTGCGAGCCGGGCCTGTACGTCAGGGGTGACGTTATTCAGTTACAGCAGGTGATCGTCAACCTGTTGATGAATGCAATCGATGCCCTGCAAGATCTGCCGCCGCCACAGCGCACAATCACCTTGACGGCGCGCCGCCTCGACGCGCAGTATGCATTGATGTCAGTAACAGACATGGGCTGCGGCTTCCCGAGTACTCTGGATGAAGAGATCTTTTCCGCTTTTTTCACCACCAAACAGAACGGCTTAGGACTCGGTCTGAATATCTGTAAAAAAATCGTTGCGGCGCATGGTGGCACAATCAGAGCCAGATCGCTTGTCCCTGTAGGCTCCGTTGTCGAATTTACCGTTCCAGTCGATGTCTAATCCTAGTGCTCCCTGCGTGTTCTTGATCGATGACGATCATTTCATCTTGCGCTCGATCGAACGTTTGCTTTCTGCCCGACCTTATGTCGTCGAGCCATACAGCTCCGCGCTGCAATTTTTGCAGACCGCCAATCTTGAGCGGCACGGTTGCATCATTCTGGATATTTCAATGCCCGACATGCCCGGACCGGCATTGCAAGAACATTTGCTACGCCATCGCGCGCTGCTGCCGATCATTTTCCTGACCGGGAACGGTGATATTGCGAGCGGCGTGCGCGCAATGAAACTGGGCGCGTGCGATTTCCTCACCAAGCCAGTCGATGCAGATGTCTTACTGGAGGCGGTAGATCGGGCATTAATGCTGAATCGACAGCATATCGACGAAAGTGACATGATCAGGGATATTGAAGCCAAGCTGGCACGATTGACGCGTCGCGAGCAGCAAGTACTCGACCTGGTCGTTGCCGGACGACTTAACAAACAGATTGCGGCCGAGTTGGGAACGGTGGAGCACACGATCAAATTACATCGCGCCAGCGTGATGCGCAAGATGGAAGCAAACTCAGTCTCGGAACTGGTCACAAGCGTTCACACCTTGCGCCTGTTGCGACCCGCCAGCAGAATCGTCGATTCCTTTGACGAAGATCTTGGCGACCTTTAACAGGTAAGCGAAGTCACAGGGTTTTTCAATCGCGGCGATGCAATTGCAACGTCGTTCCATGTTCAGGCATTTGATCACCGCCGATACGGCGATCACCGGAATCATTTCCAATGCAGGATGGCGGCCAGAGTTTATTTCACTCAGAAACATCGTCCCGTCCATGATCGGCATAACCATGTCGAGAAATATTATTTTGGGAAGATGATCAGCAATGGTCAAGAAATCGATAGCCTCTTCACCATTTGCTGCCAAGACTGGGTTGAAACCGCCTAATTTCAGGATGTCTCGCATGATATTGCGCTGATCCATATCGTCATCGACAACCAGGACTAAATTCTGCATGACTTTTTCTAGCAATTTGGCACCGTCCGCTCATTATCTGACCAAGAGTCCAGGGAAAAATGGATAACCGATAATAGGGTTTCCAACATTCTTTTCCAATAGAACATTGGTCGGATTGCGAAACCATGTTCCGCGGCGTGGTGTACCGATGACTGCAAGACACTCCCATGCGGAATCGCATGGCCGGCGTCCTGGCTGCGTTATGACTCACTTGGGCCGAGCTGCCATCCGCCGCCCAGCGCCTTGTACAGACTGACAGCCGCTTGCAGGCGCAGCGTCTGCAACTGCGCCGCACCATCTTGCGCCGCGTACAAGGTACGTTGCGCGTCGAGAAGCGTCATCGAATTCTCAGCCCCAGCCCGATAACGCACTTCCGCCAGGTTCAGCGCGCGCCGGGCTTGTTTCAGTGTTTCTTGCTGCGCGTTGCGCTGCGCATCGAGCCCCTCTACCGCGTTCAGCGCCGTTTCTACGTCGCCGAATGCTGCCAGAATGGCGCCCCGGTAATTTGCCAGAAGCGCCTCCCTGCGCGCGAGCGCCAGCTCGTGCCCGGCAGCGAGACGCCCCGCGTCGAAGATCGGCGCGGTCAAACCAGCCGCCAGGCTGTAGAGCGGATTGTCGAAGATCCGACCGACGCGGTTGCCGCCAACAGTCAGATTGGTGCCCAGCGTCAGGCGCGGCAGCATCGCAGCGCGCGCGGCGACGATGTCGGCATTTGCACTTGCCAACTGCGCCTCGGCACGCGCGAGATCAGGACGGCGCGTTATCAGCTCAGCCGGCACACCGGCATCGATACCGGGAGCCTGCATTGGGGTTGACTCTGCATTGGCCGGCGCCAGCAGCGATGGATTACGCCCGAGCAGCAGCGCCAGCATGGTCTGGCTGTGCGTGAACTGCTGATCGAGCGCCGCGCGCACGCGCCGTTGCTCCGCCAGCACGCCGCGTTGCTGGGCTAGTTCGACCGCGTTGGCGGCGCCAGCGCGCGCACGCGCTTCGAACACGGTCAGCAAGCGTCGGGCGTTACTCTCGCTCAGCCTGGCGATCTCGACACGTTCGCGCAAGCCGATCGTCTGCAGCCAGGTCGATGCCACTGCGGCTGTCAGCGTCAGGCGCACGGTGTCGAGGTCGAACCGGGCCGCCTGCAACAGCGCGCCGGCGCTGTCGCGCATGGCTGCATTGCGTCCCCAGAAATCGAGCTCGTAGCTGGCCACCATGCCGATCCGGTAACCGGTGACGTCGATGATGCCCTTGTCGCTGCCACCGCCGAGCCGGGCTGCCTGGGTTGCCGCCAGGCTGGCACCCACCGCCGGCAGCAAGGGGGCCCCCTCGATGGTCGCGCTGGCTTGCGCCTGCCGCACGCGGGCGATGGCTAGCGCCAGATCGGTGCTGTCGCGTTGCGCGGTCTCCATCAGGCCGACCAGTTCGGCGCTGCCGAAACTGCGCCACCATTCCAGCGTCAAACGCGATGGCACGTCGCTTGCCTGCGGCTGGCGCCATTGCTGCGCCATGTCGGGCAGCGCGATTTCCCGGTCTGTCTGGTTGGTCAACGGCGCGGCAGGCTGGGTAGTGCAGCCAGAGAGCAGCGCGGCGACCGCAACGTTAGTCGATACGCAGCGCAAGCGTCCAGTCGATTTCTTCATTTTTCGTCACCATGGTTCATTCATTCGGAAGCCAGCGCGATCACCGGATCGAGCCCGGCTGCTTTCTTGGCCGGCATATAGCCGAAAATCAGACCGGTCACGACGGCACAGCCAAAGGCCCCTAGGATCGCCGACAGTGAAAATATCACGGCCATGTCCCACAACAGCAAGGCGCCGCCGATCAGCAAGCCGACAGCAACGCCCATCAAGCCGCCAACCACGGATACCAGCACAGCTTCGGTCAAAAACTGGCGCAAGATATCCTTCTCGCGCGCGCCGGTCGCCATGCGGATGCCGATTTCACGCGTGCGTTCACGCACTGTCATCAACATCACGTTCATCACACCGATACCCCCGACAATCAGCGAAACGGCTGCCACTAGGCCCAGCATCATCTTCATCGCGTTGCTTGTCTGCGCGGCAGCCTGCAGTTTTGCCGCAGCATTGCCGATCCTGAAATCGTCGCGTCCACGCCGTTGCAAAAGTAATTTTTTCATCGCCGCTTCAGCCGACTGCACCTGGTTTTCGGAAGCTGCCTCGACGACGGTGTAATCCGGCTCGGCGCGCGCGTCGTAGACTCGCATTCGCCCGGCGTTGTAGGGAATGAACACCATCTCATCGTAATCCTGCGAACCCGAGTCGGCGCCGCGCTCGGCCATCACGCCGATGATGTCGAACGGCGCGTCGACGATCAGGAGTTGCCTGCCGATCGGGTCGGCGCCGTCCGGGAAGAAGTTTTTCCATGCTTTATGGCCAATGACGACCACTGGCGCCAGATCACGGTCTTCGGCCGCCGTGAAAAAGCGGCCCCGATCAACGCGCCAACGGTGTACCAGCGGCATCACATAGGCACTGGCAAACGCGTACACCTGGCGGTCGACATTCCCGTGACGCACCGTGACGTCGTCGCCGATGATCGGCATGACGTGGCCGATCTCGGGCAACGCCGCCACGGCCTCGAGGTCTTCCATCGTCAGTCGCCCAGGCGGACCACCGCCCGATGGCTGACCGCCACCCAGATACATGATCGTGGTGCCGAGCGAGCCCATTTCATCGACGACGCGTTGCTTGGCCCCCTCACCCACGGCCAGCATCACAATTACCGACGCCACACCGATGATGATGCCGAGCAGCGTCAACCCGGTGCGCATGCGGTTCATGCGCATGCCGCGCCAGGCCGTGCGGGCGGCCTCGCGCAGATCGCCCAGGAACGTGGCGCCAACGTCGCGCCCGGCCTGCGCCATGTCGGGCGGCTCGAGGGCCCTCTTCACGGGTGCTGCGCCCGAATCGCCGACGACGGCGCCGTCGTGGATTTCGATGATGCGGTGCGCCTGTTCGGCCACATCGCGATCGTGGGTGATCAGGATGATGGTGTGGCCAGCGTCGGCCAGTTCATTCAGCAGCAACATCACCTCGGCGCCACTCTTGCTGTCGAGCGCACCGGTCGGTTCGTCGGCAAGGATGATGCGCCCGCCATTCATCAGCGAGCGCGCAATCGACACGCGCTGCTGCTGGCCACCCGACAATTGGCTGGGCCGGTTATCCAGCCTGTCGCTCAGGCCGAGCCGGGTCAGCAAGGCGACAGCTCGCTCGACCCGTTCGGACTTCGGCATGCCGGCATAGACGGCCGGCACTTCGACGTTTTCGCGGGCCGATTCGGTGGCGATCAGGTGATACCCTTGGAACACGAAGCCGAACGCCTCGCGCCGCAGCCATGCCAGTTCGTCGCTGTCGAGCGTGGTCACGTCACGACCGCTGAACAAGTAGCTGCCGGAACTAGGCCGATCCAGGCAGCCGAGCAGGTGCATCAGGGTCGACTTTCCCGAGCCCGAGGCGCCGACGATGGCGACGAACTCGCCGGCCTCGATGGTAAGGGACACCCCGTGCAGCACGTCGACAGCGGGCGCCCCGCTAGCGCCGCCGTAGTGCTTGCGGATTGCGCGCAGTTCGATCAGCGGCGCCGCTGCGTGCCCGATTTTCGGGCAGCCGATATCAGCGGGACTTGCCAGCAATGCTGCATCGCCTACCACTGGAACCTCCGCTTTGCAGTATTGGCCACCACCTCGCCGGTAATCAATCGCTCGCCTTCCTCAAGGCCGGCGACGACCTGCACCGCAAGCCGGTCATGCACGCCGGCGCGCACTTCGCGCGCCTGCACCGTGTTGTCGCTGGTTATGACGCGGGCCGTGTACAGCTGTGGCTTCTGCTCGACCGGCTGCAATGCGCTCAACGGTGCCACCACGACATTGCGCGCCGACGCGGTGATGAACGAGACCTGCGCCGTCATTTGCGGCAGCAGTTCGGCATCCTTGTTATCGACATCGAACAGCACCGTGTACTGCACCACCTTGCTGGCTGCCGGCTGGCCGGACGCTTGGCCGGTGGTGGCGGCAGGCGGCGCCGGCAGGACCTGGCGCACCCGGCCGCTCCAGCGCCGGCGGTCGCCGGCCAGGGTCGTGAAGTACGCCACCTGGCCGGCCTTGACGCTTCGGATGTCGGCTTCGGACACCATGGTCCAGACGGTCATCGAGGTCAGGTCAGCGATGCGGATCAGGGTCGGCGTCTGGTACGTGGCATTGAGGGTCTGCCCTTCCTTGGCATCGATGCCAATCACGGTGCCGCTCATGGGCGCGTAAATGCGCGTGTAGCCCAGGCGAGCCGCATCGGCTTTCAGGCTAGACTGGGTCTGAGCGATACGTGCATGTGTTTGCGCAATGCGCGCCACGGCCATCGCCAAATTGGCTTGCGCCGTCTGCACATCTTCGAGGCGGGTGGCTTCGTCGTCATGCAGCTGCTGCTGGCGTTCGTGCTGTTGCGTGCTGAGGCGATGCTGAGCTCGCTGCTCGGCTAGTTGGGCCTGCAATTCGGTCTGCTGCTCGCGCCCGGCGTCGACGGTTGCCTGCAGCACGCTGGCGTCGATCTCGGCCAGTAACTGTCCCTTTGTCACGACATCGCCCGCTTGCACGTGTAGCTTCAGCACTTGCCCCGACACTTGTGCACCGACTTCCACCGAACTCATCGGCTGCAAAGTGCCAATCGCCTTTACCGTCGCTTCGATGCTGCCGCGCCTCACAAGCGTAGTCTCAAAGCTGGCATCGGCGCGCGTGCCAAACCACAACCCAACAATAATCACTGCGGCCACCAAGCCCGCCACGAGCACCATCTTTTGCGTTGCGCTAAAATGCTTTCGCTTGTTCATTATTCATTACCTCAAACGTCAGTGTCGCCTCAGGGCGCGCACGATCCTATTGTTTGCCGTCCACGCGGACGGGACTGTGAATGCCATGCCTTCGTGCCGAGCTGGAAACAACGCCGAACGCCGGACGAGGCACGCTGGTGGTAACTTTGCCCGCAATCAGCCTAGCGCCACACGCAAGCACAGCCCTAGCAGCCCCAGGGGAACCGCTACCAGCGCCAGGGCCAACGGCAGCTTCGGCGCATAGGACAGCGAGCAAGCCACGGCCAGCGCGGTTAGCGTTAGGAACCCGCACCATAACGTCGAACCAATTGGTCCGCCCCATGCCTGGATGCAGACGCCAAGCGAGAGCAGCAGAAGAGCTGCGGCGCCAGCACGCAGCTGCCTACGCCGCCGGGACGGCACTTCGCGCTGTTGCGTGAGCTGTTCATAATGGCGATCCATCGCCAGACTTAACGCGGTCATTGCCGCAAACAGCAGCAAGAAACCCGTCAGCGTTTCAATTACGATCACAGGCTCGTTCCTCACGTTAGCAGCAGGCGCAAGATCGCATACACGACGGCCACTGCAGTTCCGGTGCCAACTAGGACTAGCGCCGCACGCAGCACGCTATGCGCTGTGAACACATACATGACTGCCATAGCATAGAAAACAAAACTCCAAAGCATGGCCGTCAACAGCGCAACGGCGCGCGGTATGGCAAGTAGATCGGATAACAGCAAAGCCAGTACGATGACAGCCAGCGACGACAGCAGGTAACCACCCACTGCTGCCAGCGCGACACGAGCCAGCACCAACATGCGATAACGCACGTGGCGTTCAGAAGACGAGTCAGCGCTCATACCTGTTCCTTTTTAGCCGTGTGCTTTAGTTAGTTAGCGACGAAACTGAGCGTCGTGGTATATGACACTTTCTGGACTGTTTCTCCAGCGATCTCGACCTGGCCAAATTGGTCGTGATTGCTCATCAGGATGTAACGTCCCCGGCTCTGGACCGGCACCTCGAGGCGGCCGTCTTTGTCCGTCGTGATCGCCTTGACCCACTGATCCGGGTTGACGATGCTGACTTTTTTATCCGCCACCGGCAGGCCCTTGAAGGTCAATACAAAAACGTTGCCGTTCACCTTCACCGGAACAAGTTCGAAATCGAGCGCCGGGGCGGTTTCGCTGCGGCCGGCGCGTGAAGTGAAAACGGCCGCCTGCATCTGACCGTGCTCGTTCTTCCAGGGTTTCCAGACCTGGTCGGCGATCAGGCGCACGTCCCCAGGACCGGTCACGGCAGCCTCGAGGTAAGCGTCCCTGTTGATGACCGTGACCGTCTGCCCGGCGTGCCTGCCAAATACCTTGATCGCCGATGTCAGCTTGGCGACATCCTCGCCGTGATCGCGCTCGCCGTCGATATCGCCGACATAGATTTTGGCGGGACCCGCGCCATCGCGTTCGATCCAAACCTGATGGGCGCTGGCGGCAAGGGCAAGCGATGACAGCAACACAGTAACGAGCATTTTCTTAATCATGAAATACGTCCAGTTGGTAAAAACGTTAGGTAAAGGGGTCAGCTTAAACAATTAGATGGCTCTATCTGGCTCCGCCTGGGCCGGGGCCTGGGACGGAGCCGCAGCGGCCGGCCTAACAGGCTTCGATGGCGCAGGCCCTGCGCTGAGCTTGCGCCGCACCTTGCCTGCGGCCAGCGCAAAGAACGTTCCGATGGCCAGCATGGTCAGGTCGACACCCGCCAGCACGAAGTCGCCGGCCGGCAATGTCACGCCGAGATGGCGCGCAGTGGTCAGCCAATTTAGTAGCGGCAACAGCGAAAAAGCGGCCGCAACCAGACTCAGCTCCTCGAACCACGCCCGCAGCGACGGGCGCAAGGCCGGGTACAGCAAGGCAAGTCCCCACGCGATGAACATTGCATTGACTTCCCAATCGCGCCGGACGGCGAGATCGACTGGCAGCAGTCGGTTGGACCAGAAATACACGGCCACCGCGAGCGGCAGGCCGGCTAACGTGCCGATATTGAGGCACTCGACAAGACGAAAACCAAATTCCCGGCGCTGTCCGGCCTTCACCAGTTTGTCCTGTTTGAGCTTGCGCTTGACTGTCCACAGCACCAGGCCAGTCGCGATCATGGCTGCGCCAAGCAGGCCGGACAGCAAGTAGAACCAGCGCAGCAATGGCGAGGCGAAGCGGCCTTCGTGCAGGCCGAACAGCACCGACTGGAACGCCTTCGCACCTGCTTCCGGCTTGTCGGAGGCAATGCTGGCGCCCGTCACCGCATGAAAACGCAGTGCCGGTGCATTGCCAATCTCGGCCTGTGAGCGGCGCGACAGCACGATTTCGCCGCTTGCATCGTAAGGGCGGGAAATGCTGACCCGTTGCACTTGTCCCGGTCCCCATTGCTGCTCTGCGGCTGTCAGCAGCGGCGCGAGCGGCGTCAACGCTGAGGGAACGCGGGGTGCGCCATCGCCGTCATTACGTTGCGGATAGAGCTCATCGAAAAACTGCTCGCTGGCGTTTTCAGTGGTGCCATACACGCCGGCAACGCCGAGCGGCATGTAATCGAACATGAAGAACACCAAGCCGCTGTAAGTGATCATTACAAAAAAAGGCAGGGCCATCACGCTGATCAGGTTGTGCGCATCAAGCCACGAACGCTGGCCTTTTGCCGGGCGGAACGTGAAAAAATCCTTGAAGATTTTTTTATGGGTGACGACACCGGACAGTATCGCCAGCAACATCAGCATCGTGCACACGCCGACAACACGGATCGCCACGTCGTACGAGACGTAATGGAGCTGGTAATGCATGCGGTACAGCAGGTGTCCGCCGCCGGTGGCGCGCACCTTGTCTGACTCGACTGCCTCGCCGGTGTGGGCATCGAGCGTGACGCGCTTGCCCCGGCCTCGACCGCCACCGCGTTCACCGTCGGCCCGCCGCGGCTGCCACGACACCCCCAGGCCGGGCTGGCTGCGCTCGCCGGGCAGGCTAATGGTCCACGCATCGGCACCGGCCGCATGCCGTTCCAGGTAGGCCTGGCCCTTGGCCAGTGCATCATGGGGTGCGATGGCGGTCGATGCTATCAGCGGCAACTCAGGCCTCATCCAGCGGTCGATCTCGTAGACAAAATAGCCAGCCGTGCCTGTGACAAAGACAAAAAACAGCACCCAGCCGACCACCAGTCCGCTCCAGGTATGTAGCCAGGCCATACATTGGCGAAAGCCTTCCTTCATTGCAGGTACCCACGATCAAACGACATTAACAAGCCCGCCCCGTTACTTCCGGTGCGGTTACCAGATCCGGCCAGTACGCTCAGAATCGCGCGTCAAGGCCGACGCGCACGTTGCGCGGCGCGCCGTAATAGGCGTTGCCGGTGCCGGTGAAATACGCCTTGTCGGACAGGTTGTACAAATTGAGCGTCGCGGTCAGATTGCGCGACACCGTATAGCGCGCCATTAGGTCGACGATGGCGTAGGCTTTCTGCGTGAAGCGCGCCAGCGCACCGGCCTCGGTGCTGACGTTGTAGATGTCGCCCTGCCAGCGCACCCCGCCACCGATCGTCAGGCCATGACCGACCTTTGGCATGGTGTAACTGGTGAACAATTTGAACGTGTTCTGAGGAATGTTGGTACCCACCCGCGCGCCGGTACGGTCCTGCGTCATCGAGCGGGAGAAGCTGGCCGAAGCCTGCCAGTGACGTCTCAGTTCGCCACCAGCGTCCAGTTCGAAGCCACGCGTCCTGGCGCCGGACACGACACGGTACAGCTGGCTGCCATCTGTGTAGTAGACGGCCGGCACATAGGCGATGCCGAGGTTGTCCTGTTCGATCTGGTACAGCGAGACAGCCAGGTTGAGACGTTTGTTGAACAATTCGCCCTTGGCACCCAGCTCGTAGCCATTGCCGAGCAGCGGATCGATGTAGTTGCCTTCGATGTCGCGGATGCTTTGCGGCTTGAAGATGCTGGTGTAACTGCCATAGGCGGACCAGTTGGCATCGATGTCGTACACGATCCCCGCATACGGCGTGACCTTCTTTTCTGAGCGCAAGGTTCCGGTGTCGCGCTCCCAGTCTGTGATGCGCGCGCCCAGGATCAGCGACAAGGCGTCGGTCGCGCGCAGGCGCGTCGAAGCATACGCGCTGGCAATCCGTTCCTTTTCCTTGCCGACACTGACGACCGGCATGGCCGGCTGCACGGGCAATACACCGTCCCAGCGATAGTAATTGTCGATCGGCGTATTCTTCCAGCGGCCATAGCTCGGTACGTTGGTATCGGTACGCGACGCTGTCATGCCCATAACCAGGTCATGCTTGCGTCCCCACAAGGCGAACGGTCCGGAGGCATACGCATCGAGGCTTTCCTGTAGCGGATCGCCTACCCAGTGACCGGCCATGACGCGCATGCCGGCGCCGGTGGTGCGGACCGGTCGGCCCGCCGACCAGCCTAGCAACTCGTCGTACTCGCTGCTGGCGCGACTGATGGTGCCCTTGAGCTTCCACGCATTGTCGAACTGGTGTTCAAGCGAAGCGAACAATGTTTCGCCGTGGCGTTTCGAGTAGGCCCATGCGGCCGCTGCCGAGTCCGTACGACCCCAGATCGCTCGCGTGCCGTCGGTGAAATAGGCCGGACGACCATTACGGGCGTGGCCGGTGGTGTCGTGGTGCTGCAAGGTGTAGCCGACCGAAAGCAAGGTGGCGGGCGCCAGGTCCGCTTCGACGATACCGTAGAAAATTTTCTTCTTTTCGTGCAAGCGGTCGATGTACGAGTCGTTGTCCTGATAGGCGGCAACGGCGCGCGCGCGCACGCTGCCTGCCGCGTTGAGCGGCGTCGAGATGTCTGCCTCGGCACGGCGGTAGTCCCACGATCCGAGATCGATCTTGCCCGCGCTTTGGAACTGCGCTACCGGGCGTTTGCGCATCAAGTTGATGGTGGCACTCGGTGAACCGACACCATTCATCAATCCGGTTGCACCGCGCACGACTTCGACGCGGTCGTAGATTGCCATATCGTTGGTCTGAAAAATCGCGTTGTAGCCACTGTAGAGCTGGCCAACACCGTCGGTCTGGTAGTTTTCGACAGCGAACCCGCGCGCGTAGATGGAACTGGAATCCGAACCGAGGTTACCGGTCGCATTCAGCGTCAGGCCCGGCGTCTGCGCGACAACATCGGTCAACTGCGACAGGCCCTGGTCATCCATACGCTGGCGCGTGATCACGCTGACCGACTGCGGCGTTTCGCGCAGCGACAGGTTCAGGCGCGTGGCCGTGCTGGCCGATTTGGTGGTGTACGAGCCAGTGCCTTCGGTGGTGGCGCCATACGCCGCCGCGGTGATGACCACGACTGGCAACACCGCGCTGTCGCGCGGCGCGCCGGTCGTGGAGCCAGCGGCGGCCACGATTTTCTTCAGTGTATAACTACCGTCCGTCCGCGGCACCATCTGCAGGCCGCTGCCAGTCAGCAATGTATCGACCGCCTCGCGTGCCCCGTAATTTCCCGCCAGGCCGGGGCTGACGATACCATCGGTCAAGATTGGGTCGAACGACAGCGCGACCCCCGTTTGCGCGGCGAAACTCGACAGAGTCCGGCCCAAGGGCCCCGATGGAATCGTGTATGAACGAGCCGCTACGACATCGAGGGTGGCGGCGGTGGCGCCAGGGGCGAAGACGGCGGCGCTGGCGAGGGCAATGCTGACCAAGGCGATACGGACAGCGCGATTCAAACGGCGCTCAACGAGGCGCGGACGTGCGAATGACATGGAGTGACTTCCTTTTCAACGAGAGAGAATGTGTTCTTCACTCTCTCTGCCAGTTGAAAAGAAAAAAAGTATCATCGCCATTCAACTATTTTTTGCGCCGCCTCCAGCGCGCGCAACCAGGCTGGTCCAGCGCCCGCGCAAACGGGTGCGCACCTCGACCGGGTAGGTGGCAACGACCATGGCCAAAGCCCGGTCGGTGTCGCCGATTGGGAAGGCGCCTGACACACGCACGCGCGCCACTGCGGGATCGACCTGCACGACGCCGCTGCGGTAGCGCGCCAACTCAGTTGCAAAGTCGTCCAGCCGCATCTTGTCGGCGAACAGCATGCCGCTTGTCCAGGCGATGAAGTGATGGTCCACTGCACCGACCTGGTCGACTGCATCGACTGTGAACGCCATCTTTTCGCCGGCATGCAGTACCTGCCCGGCAGCCGCGCAGAGGTTGGCCGGGGTGATGCGCACCGCACCCTCGAGTACAGCCAGATGCGTGGTGTCGTGATCGTGGCGCACACAAAAGCGCGTCCCTAGGGCGTCCATGCGCCCTTGCGGGGTCTGGACGCTGAACGGCCGGTAGGGCGCCGAACTTTCCTGCGCGGTCTCGACGAAAATTTCACCGGCGCGCAAGCGGATCATGCGCTGCGTCGCACCGTAGTGGACGTCGAGCGCACTGGCGGTGTTGAGGGTGATGCGGCTGCCATCGGCCAGTTGCAGCTTGCGCTGCTGGCCCACGGCCGTGCGGTAATCGGCAGACCATCGTTGCCCGTCGATGGTACGCCAGGTGGCCCAGGCTGCGGGCGCAACAGCGAGAGTGGCAGCCATTTTGACGATCACTGCACGGCGCCTTGCCTTCGACCTACGATCAAGGGCCGGCATGGCCAGCGCAGGCGGCAAGCAGCCGAGCTTGTTCAACAGCGAATGCGCGCGCGCCCAGGCAATTGCATGTTCTGGACTGCGTTGACCCCAGCATTCAAAGGCGTGGCAATCCGCGTCGCACGTGCTCTCGCTTAGCTGCATTAGCCAGTCGGCCGCTTCTTCGAGAATACGAAGGTCGAGCGGTTCGCAGCGCTTTACGATGCGCGCATCATTCATGAACCACCAAGCAATGCAAGAAAGCCTGCTTCATGTAGCGCTTGACCGTGATCGGTGAAATCGCCAACTGCTTGGCGATCTCCTCGTATTTCAAGCCATTAATTTGCGACAACAAAAACACTGTCCTCACCTTCGGCGCCAGAGCATCTAGCGTGGCATCGATTTCATGCAGTGTTTCAAGGATCATCAGACGCTGCTCGGCCGACGGTGTATACGACTCCGGCAACACAGCCAGCGCCTCAAGATAGCTGCGCTCGAGCGCTTGGCGCTGGTACCAGTTGATGACGAGGCCCTTGGCCACCGTGGTCAGGTAGGCGCGCGGCTCATGGATGCTGGAAAGGTCGCGCGCGCCGAGGATACGCATGAACGTGTCGTGTGCCAGGTCGGCCGCGTCGAAAGCGTTGCCAATCTTTTTGCATAGCCAACCCTGCAACCAGCCATGGTGATTGCTATACAGCATGCTGATCTCGTGGTGATGCGCGCTCTCGGTAATAGCCATGTCATGTCCCCCGTATCCGAACTGAGAGCGAAATGCCCCTAATTGCGAATGAGAATTATTCTCAATTGTATCGGCGCAATTCGAAAGATGCAAATCTGCATAGAAGTCAGTCTGATGCCAGCATCAGAACAGAGCCGATTCTGATCCTGACAAAGCAGCGGTTTGCCGGCGTGCAAAGGCCGTTGCGCCAGTAAGTTGATTACTACCAAGCGCATCGTTACGCCATGGAGGCACCATGTTAGACCTGCATCTACGTCGGCCGAGACGCTTTGGCCACATTTTCGTCGTCCGGTTCACGCCGTTCGGCTTGCAGCTTGTGCCGCTGTAACCAAGGAGGTGTCCAGATCTTTCATGGACGGCGCGGCATCGCTGTAGGGCGATTTGAATATTGCCGGCACGCTGGTGGCGATGACGGTAATAACGATGTTTTTGACCTGGCGCAGCCATGGAGTTATCGTTGCTGGTGGACGGCTGACCGGTGCTGATCGGGGGTGACGATATGTTCAGGTAAGGCCCGATCATCCATTCTGATCGAGATTCGCCAATATTTTTTCGTAAATTTTTGGATTTAGTTTGAGCAGAAATTTCAGACGCTCCATCCAGTTCTAAGAAGCGCTCTACATCACTCCGGACGTTCGGCTTTCTATCTACAACGATCGCCTGATCGTGAATACACCAGAAAGACAAACGAGCAGTTCCATCGAGGTTGACGCGTACGGGACAACCCGTACAGTATTAACTGCTAACTTATCTTAGCGGCCTAAGATGAAATCAACTATAGAACCATAGTTCTATTGAGAAGAAAAAAATAAGTGCGCATAATACACTACCAATAGACCGACCATGTCCACATCTTCCGACTAGCTAGTCGAAAGGTGGGGAATGTCCATATTTAAAATTCAAACTGCAATCAATCAGAGCCGGAGCATACTGAAATGTCGGATAACCACCTTAAGTTACAAAGCCTCTATGTTAGTTATTTCAACCGCCCGGCGGATACCGCCGGCTTGGCGTTTTGGAACGATGCCTTGACGGCGAATCCAAACATGTTAAAAGATATCGAGCGCTCCTTTGCATTGTCGGCTGAGTTTCGACTCGAACATGCTGACGACAGCAATCATGAAATAGTCGAAGAAATCTATGAGAATCTGTTTGGACGCGATCCAGATATAAACGGCTGGAAATACTGGACTGATCTACTCGATCGCAAGGTCATCACGATCGATAACGTAGCGACGCATATTTCCAGCGCAGCCGTTGGTTTGGACAAAATTATCTTTGAAGGAAAAGTATTCGCAGCTAATATGTTCACTCAACGGGTGGATCTTCCAAAAGAGCAAGCAGCCTATCAGGGCAAGGCCGCTCTAGACTTGGCAGAGGATTTTCTGGAGACGATCACTGACCAAAATTCAATCAATACAGCTCTTGCGACGGACACTATTGACTTTTGGATCTCTCGCATCGTCGCCGAAAATAATTTTGGCTTGGAAGCCGTGTTGGTAGGAGTACAAACCAATGCAGATCCAACGCTAACTTTTTAACGTATAAAAACTCCAGAGCGAATAGAGCTATGATTTAACAATGTATCGCTAATGGTGGCGACAAGTATGTCAGGCCCGAGGCAGGTCATGTCAACAAATAAAATACTCATCGTCGACGATAACGTAGATGCAGCAGATACCACTGCCTTCTTGCTTGAGGCATATGGATTCAATGTAGAAGTAGCTTACGGAGGACATGAGGCACTTGCTGCTGTTCGCGCTTCCCGTCCATATCTTATCTTCCTGGATATTGGTATGCCATTACTCGATGGTTATGAAGTAGCACGGACGTTGCGAGCTGAAGGATGTTGCGTTGAAACTAGACTGGTCGCACTGACCGCCTGGGGAGATGAAGCGTCACGAACCAAGGTGTGCGAGGCAGGCTTCGATTTGCATCTAGTTAAGCCTGCAGACCTCAGCGACCTTATTAGTGCAGCCCATTATAGAAAAATTAGCTCCTAGGTATCTAAACCGTGAACATCCTACCATTGACATCGACCGACTCTACGTGGGTGTTGCAACCGTACGCAACGGTAATTGCTATTTTCGGCCCCGGCGGCCTGCCATGCTGAGCTCAAGGGCCGAGATCGGCCAAGAGCGGTCATTAGCACCCGTCAATGTCGACACAATTTGGTTATCCAAAACTATATTGTGTAGTCAGCCATAACGAATACTGGGGATAAAATGTTGTCAAAATTGATGATGGTGGCAGGAGCTTTTTTGATGGGCCTTGGAGGTATTTACATTGCGCAGCGAATTGAGAGTGCAATGTCTATGAGCGCGATTGTTGCATTCGCTATCGGCATTATTTGGTTGTCGCAGGCGCCTGTAGTTGCATTGCGCGAACGCGTACAGGAATTAGAGTCAAAGTTGGGCGGCAGCTCGTCAGTTGACAATGCATAACGGTCCGCTTTGGGTCGGTAGCAGCTTGTCGTGACAGTCAGTGTTTTTTCAAGCCAGGCAACCTACTAAGCTGACGTGAACGGCCGGGTTCGGCCAAAAGCAGACTACTTTTGCGGCAGTTACTGAATAGGGAAACATGCAATTAAATTTCACTTTTTCGACAAAGCTACTTGTCACAGCGTCAATGCTGACCGCACAGCCTACCTTTGCGCTTGACTCATCAGGCAGGGATGCAAATGTCGAGCTCCGTTCTCTTGCTGATCAAACTGCGAGACACCTTGCGCATGATGAACTCGACGCCGTCTATGCATCAATGTCTCCTAAACTTAAACTGGTCTATTCTCGCGATGAGCTGCTAAAGCCGGCGTCACTTATACAGAGAATTTTCGGGAGCATTGAGTCGTATGATTTTGAAGCCATCAATTACGGAAAGCGCGGTGTGGGAAATGAAGGGATCAGGATCGTTACCTACTGGTACCACGCCAAGACGAATAAGCAGCTAAACAAAACTTATCTTAAGGTCGAAGTCACGCAAGAGCAGGGAAAGTATTACGTGGCGGGATACTCGATGGAGCGCGTTCTGTTGGGTGGGAAGCTCCCTTTTCTTAAACAGTAGCTCAGGCGTTCAGGGTGACGCTATGGGTCTGCTTTGGGTCGGTAGCGGCCTGTCGTGATAGTCAATGCTTTTTCAAGCCAGACAACCTGCTAAGCTGACGTGATAGGCTGGGTTCGCCCAAGAGCAGACATTTAAAGTTGTGCAAAGGAAGCTGCATGTTAATTGAATCGGTTTTCTACCTTGTAGGCCCTCTCGACAGGCCACCTTACGGTTGGGTTGCCGATCACCTTGGGGATCAAAAGCGAATATCGATTCAGATGGCAACAGTCGCACGCCCGACGACACACAATGGACGGAGCTTTCCCTCATTCTTCGAGGCAGTGAAGGTGAGGCTGAAATCCATATAGACCCTGTTGCAGCGTCCCCTCTCGTTCTAAAAATCAGGTCTCCAAATGCAGGCTTGGCCGAGCGAACAGCGCTATTTCTGCGCAACCATACGGCTAGCACTATCGAGCCGAGTGTTTCCGGCGGGTAATGTTGAAGGTCCGCTTCGGGTCGGTAGCTGCCAGTGACCCCGGTAGATGGACGTCGCTCACATCTCCTCGCTTTTGCACTAAACGTCGACCACTGCAGCTCCAATTGGCGATCGGGTACTGGTTTGGTGTGCCGCCCGGCACGCTCCCGATCACTGACCGGCCTGCCCCCATCTCAAGAACCCGTGGCCGCCAGATGTGACTGCGTTGCCATCGCCCCCTTTTCTCAGCCGGCGTGGTTGCACAGACACCCTTGACTTGTCGGAGTAAGGTAGAGACCGATCAAGCGGCCTTCAATCTCAACTTATGCGAGACAAATCTCATGTTATGTGAGACAAATCCCAACTTATGTGAGACCCAACGGTGCCATTGAGTCTCACATAAGTTGAGATGAGAACCGCCTGAAATCAAAGACTTAGCCGGAAAAATCTCGCAAAAGTTGAGATCACCTCTCAGATAAGATGAGATTTTTCAGCCGATTCTCATATAAGTTGAGATTATTCAGCCCGCGCAGTTTCTCGTGAAGAAACTCTTGCCCTATTGTCCTCTACGTTGCGACCGGCCGGATTCGGCCAAAAGCGGACTGTCGCTGTCCGGCAAGCCCGTAGTAGCGAACCTGTGGGCCAGTTGGTGCCCGTCGGCCGTCGAGAGACGACGGTCTTGGCCAAAGCGCAGGCAGGGC
>Ga0308164_10000702_pt1 | contig 47871 bp, 43 predicted proteins | sample PhyTR2_FD_201031 | JGI IMG/M metagenome (GOLD analysis project Ga0308164, IMG submission 201031) | Phyllosphere microbial communities from UC Gill Tract Community Farm, Albany, California, United States - DLSLT.R2 | ecosystem: Host-associated > Plants > Phyllosphere > Unclassified | place: USA...
TGCGCCATCCCGACATGCCGGTCGAAGCGTTTGCCGACCTGTGGGCCACCATCAAGGCCGGCATGCCCTGGACCGGCCTGGTGAAAAACCGCTGCAAGAACGGCGACTATTACTGGGTGCTGGCCAATGTCACGCCCGTGATCGAGCAGGGCAAGCAGGTGGGCTACCTGTCGGTGCGCACCAAGCCCACCCGCGACCAGGTGCGCGCGGCCGATGCCTTGTACCGCGAAATCAAGGGCGGCAACCCGCGCGGGCTGCGCATCCAGAACGGCCGCGCTGTTTCCAGCGGTGTGTTCGCGCGGCTGCGCGCAGCGCTCAAGATGTCGCTCAACCAGCAGATCGCGATCGCCACCGCGGTCGGTGCTGCGGCCCTGCTGCTGTTGACGGTGTGCCTGTTCACCTTGAGCGAGTCGGCCCTGCACAATGCGCGCGGCTGGCTGGCGACAATTGCGATTGCCGCCACCGTGGGCATGGTGCTGTTCGGCCGCAGCCTCTACGTGAACGTGGCGCTGCCGCTCAAGCATGCCACGCGCACCGCGCGCATGATGGCTGGCGGCGACCTCACCGCCAACATCGAGGTGCGGCGCGACGATGAAATGGGCCGCCTGTTGGCAGCGCTGCGCCAGACCAATATCAACCTGCACAGCATCATCGGCGACGTGCGCGCCAACTTCGAAGAGATCACCACCGCCACCGGCGAAATCGCCAACGGCAACCTCGATCTGTCGGGCCGCACCGAGTCGCAGGCATCGAGCCTGCAGCAGACGGCAGCCAACATGGAGGAGCTGACGTCCACCGTGCAGCAGAGCGCCACCAACGTGGCCAGCGCCAACGACCTGGCCGAGCAGGCCAAGCAGGTGGCGGCGCAGGGCGGCGACATCGTCTCGCAAGTGGTGTCCACGATGGGCGATATCAGCACGTCGTCCACCAAGATCCTCGACATCATCGGCCTCATCGACGGCATTGCGTTCCAGACCAATATCCTGGCGCTGAACGCGGCGGTGGAAGCGGCGCGCGCGGGCGAACAGGGACGCGGTTTTGCCGTGGTGGCGAGCGAAGTACGCGGCCTGGCGCAGCGCTCGGCCACGGCAGCCAAGGAAATCAAGACCCTGATCGACATGTCGATCTCCAAGGTGCAGGCCGGCACGGCGCTGACCAACAGCGCCGGCGTGACCATGGGCCAGGTGATTGAATCGGTGAGCAAGGTGTCGCGCGTGATGGGCGAGATTTCGCATTCCACGCGCGAGCAGAGCAACGGCATCGGCCAGGTGAACCAGGCCGTGATCCAGATCGACGACATCACCCAGCAAAATGCCGCGCTGGTGGAGCAGGCCGCCGCTGCCGCCGGCAACCTGGCCGAGCAAACGCGTTACGTATCGCAGGCGATCGGCATCTTCAAATTGCAGCATTCGTCGCGGCCGGCAGCGACCAAGCTGGCGGCGGTGCCGGCCGCGCGTGCACCCGGCGCCAAGACCAAGCCGAAAATGGTGGCGCACGGCTGATCCCCAGGCGCTGGCGTATCATGGCGGTTTCCATCGGCGGATCACGGCATGAGCGGCACCGTCAACATCACCCTGGCAGGGCAGCAATGGACGTTCGAGGCGGCGCCGCCGGCCACCGTGCTGGAGGCCGCCGAGCGGGCCGGCATCCGCCTGCCCAGTTCCTGCCGCAACGGCACCTGCCGTACCTGTCTGTGCCGGCTTGAAAACGGTGCGGTACGTTACACCATCGACTGGCCCGGGGTGAGCCCTGACGAACGGCGCGAGGGCTATATCCTGCCGTGCGTGGCCGTGGCCGACACCGACCTGGTACTCGAGGCGCCGGCGGCGCGCCGCGTGTGACGCCGGCTAGTCACGCTTGCCATTGCCATTGCGCAGGCGGTCGAGCAGGGCATCGGTGGAGGCGCTGAGCGGCACGCCGTGGCGGCGCAGCAGCTGGATGTGCAGCACCAGGTTTTCCAGTACCAGCTTGGCCGCCACCGCCAGCAGCGTCAGTTGTTTGTCTTCCTCGCTGAAGTTGTCGATGGCATCGGCCATCTCGCACAGGTGGTTCGAGATCAGGCCGCGCAGTTCGTCTTCCGCGAACGGCAGGTCGGCAAAATCGATCGGATCTTCTTTTTCCACTTCCTGCATCAGCAGTTCCAGCTCTTGCGGTGTGATCGTCATGCGCGGCTCCGATGATAGTTGAGGCTAGGCCATTTTAACGCCGTAGTAGCTGAGGAACATGTCCACCGTGGCTTCCACCACCGTCTGCTGGGTAGCGGCATCGAGCGGCGGCTGGTTCAGCGTGACCTGCGGCCAGAAGGCGAAGGTCTTGAGCTGCCCCTGCAGCATGTGCGAGGCCAGCACCGGGTCCGCATCGCGCAGCTTGCCGTCCGCCTGGGCGGCGCGCAGCCAGCGCGTAATGCCTTCTTCCTTGGCCGACAGCCGCGCCACCATGTCGTGGGCGCGCTCGGGCGAGTGGATCGCTTCGGCAATGGCTACCCGCGCCAGGTCGAGGAAATAGGCATCCTGCAGCATGTTCATCTTCTTCCACAGCATGTCGAGCAGCTGAGGGCGCAGGGGCAGGGCGCCGTCGTACGGCGTGTCCTCGAGCGCCGCGCTGCTGCACCACAACTGCTGGAGAATTTGCGCGAACAATTCATCCTTGCTGGGGAAGTGGTTGTACACGGTGCGCTTGGAAACACCGGCCGTAGCGGCGATTTTATCCATGCTGGTGGATTCGAAACCGCTGCTGCGGAATTCGGCAATGGCGGCATCGACGATGGCCTGGCGCTTGCGGTCGGTAAGTTTGAGGGGAGCATTCATGCGCTTATTTTACACCGGGTAGTTTACTTCTTCAAAAATTGGAACTACACTGTGTAGTGTAAATTTTACCCTTGAGGGACACCATGGCTCATTCTGTGATTGCCGAAGCGGCAACCAATAATCTCGACGCGCTGACCGCGCCGGGCGCGCCGCGCACGCGCGATGGCAAGTTTCGCAATCCGGCACGGATGCACAAGATGGGTTTGCTCAAAGGCCTCAGCATCATGGTGCGCATGTTGTTCGACAAGCCGGCAGACGCCGTGCCGCGCGCCGCCATTCCCGTTCATGCGATGACGCAGCAGCAATTATTGGCTGCTCCGGATCGCACCCTGTTCCGCCTCGGCCACTCGACCGTGCTGCTCAAGCTCGATGGCGCGTTCTGGCTCACCGACCCGGTGTTTTCCGAACGCGCCTCGCCGGTGCAGTGGGCCGGCCCGCAGCGCTTCCACCAGCCGCCGATCGGCATCGCCGAGCTGCCGCCGATCAAGGGCATCATCCTGTCGCACGACCATTACGACCACCTCGATCACGCCGCCGTAATGGCGCTGGCCGACAAGACCGAATATTTCATTACCCCGCTGGGGGTGGGCGACCGCCTGATTGCCTGGGGCATCCCGGCGCACAAGGTGCGCCAGCTGGGCTGGTGGCAAAGCACGCAGGTCGGCGGCGTGCGCCTGCTGGCCACGCCCGCCCAGCATTTTTCCGGCCGCAGCCTGACCGACCGCAACCGGACCTTGTGGGCGTCGTTCGTGATCGAGCACCGCGAGGCGCGCATTTTCTTTTCCGGCGACAGTGGTTATTTCGATGGCTTCAAGGAAATCGGCCGTCGTTACGGGCCGTTCGATTTGACGATGGTGGAAACCGGCGCCTACGATCCGCAATGGCCCGATGTCCACATGCAGCCCGAGGAATCGCTGCAGGCCCATATCGACCTGCGCGGCAAGGTGATGCTGCCGATCCATAACGGCACCTTCGACCTGTCGCTGCACGCGTGGCACGATCCGTTTTCGCGCATTGCCGAGCTCGCTACCGAGCGGCGCTTGCCGCTGGCTACCCCCGCCATCGGCATGCCGCTGGCGATCATGGCGCCGCTGGCGCAGGAGCAATGGTGGGCGCCGCTGGTGGCAGAGGAAGCCGCTGCGCGCGCCGGGGCGGCAGCCGCCACCTCCGGGTAACACAGCGCCAGGGAGCGCTGCGGGTGGTCAGGCGGTAACGTTGATGAACTTGCCGATGGTGTGACCCAGCGCGTTGACTTGCGGCCGGCTGGCCGCGAGCGCGGCCGGCAAGATCTGCTCGGCCCGCGAGGGGTTTTCGATGGCGCGCGCGAGGTTGACCGCTGGCGCCGGCTCCGGTGCCGGCCGCGCAGCCGTAGTACTGTCGCGCTGGCTCTGTGCCAGCGACTCCCTATCCTTGCTGAGCTGATTTTCGCTCTGGTCCAGACGGGCCGCATCCTGGTTCACGCGTGTTTCGCCCTGTTGTACCTGCCTTTCGGCCCGGACCACGGCGGATTGCAGCGCGCTAATGGAAGTAACGGTGACCACGATTTTTCCTTCAGTTAAAAAATCCGGGCATGGTAATGCAAATTTGATATCAATCGATGAAAGATTAGGCTAGAAAAACGAAAAAGGCAAGGAAGCAACATGAAATATGGTGTACGCGGCGCCATGCCGGTTGCATGCAGGTTTTTTGCCGTTTTTTGTTGTATTTATTGCGATTAACATCTGTTGTCATGGCGGCAGCGTTACCCGCGCCGCTATAATCAATGGTCAACATTGAATGTTATCCTATGAACTTGCAGCGCCTCGCTAATTTTCTCGGGATGTCGAAAACCACCGTGAGCCGGGCCTTGAACGGGTACCCCGAAGTCAACGTGAAAACCCGGGAACGCGTGCTCAAGGCGGCCAAAGATGCCGGCTACCAGCCCAACCCCCTGGCCCGCAGCCTGGCGCTCGGGCGCAGCAATGTCTACGGCCTGATTTTCCCGCTCCTGAACGCGGACCTCGGCGATCCGATGTTCCTCGACGTGGTCTCCGGCATGTCGGGCGCGCTCGAAGAATTCAACAAGAACCTGATCATCGCCCCGGTATCGCCCGGTACCGAGCAGCGTTCGTACCAGCAAATCGTGCGCACCCGCCGCGTCGATGGCCTGATCGTTTCGCGCACGCTGGTGCACGACGAGCGCATCGCCTTTCTCACGCAAGCCAAATTCCCGTTCATCGCCCACGGCCGCACGCAGCAGGATGCGCCATACGCGTGGTTCGACTACGACCATGCCGCCGGCGTGGAACTGGCGCTGGAACGGCTGCTGGCGCTGGGCCACCGCCGCGTGGCGCTGATCAGCGCTTCGCTCGACATGAACTTCGCCCGCGAACGGCGCGACAGCTTCACGGCATCGATGGCCGCCGCCGGCCTGGCCGTCGATCCGCGCTACCTGATCGCCGACTGCATCGACCGCCGCAGCGGCCACCAGGCCATGCAGCAGTTGCTTGCCTGCTCGCCGCGTCCCAGTGCGGTCATCGTCGACAACCACATGTCCGGCGCCGGCGTGGTGCGCGCCATGCGCGACGCCGACATCGAGATGGGCAAGGATATGTCGGTAGTGGTGTGGGGCAGCATGGCCGACTCGCTAGCCGGTGGCAACGTCGCCACCATCGACCAGCCCGAACCCCGCAAGGCCGGCGCGCGCATGATCGAAATGCTGCTGGCGCTGGTGAACGGCACCCCGGCCGCCGACCTGCACGAAATGTGGCAGCCGGTGCTGCTGCCGGGGGCGACGATCGGGGTGTGTAGCGAGAATTAGGATGTAATCGCGGTTGCCTCGATCTCGAACAGCATGCCGTCGAGCGCCAGGCGCGGTACCGGGATCAGGGTGCACGCCGGCGGCGGGGCGTCGCCCCAGGCGGCGCGCAGCGCGGTGCTGAAGATGGCCAGTTTCGCTTCGTCGTGGTCGACGATCAGCGCACTGACTTTGGCCACGTGCGCCAGGCTGGCGCCGGCGGCGCTCAAGGCTGTCTGCAGGTTGGCCAGCGCTTGCGCTACCTGGGTGGCAAAATCTTCCGATAGCACGCCGCCTGCGTCTTCGCCGCCCTGGCCGGCAATGTAGACCAGCCGCGCGGGCGCAGTCAGGTCGGCGATAACCACGTGGCTGTAGCCGTTAGGACGGGGATCGTACAAACCTGCGGGATTGATGAATTTCACGGTTGCTCCTTCAGTGATCGATCCCGCCAGTCTAAAACCTCAAGCAGGCTTGAGGTCAAGCTCCAGGCATCACATATTGCGGCGATACTGGCCGCCCACCTCGAACAACGCGCCGGTGATCTGGCCCAGCGAGCACACGCGCACCGCGTCCATCAACCGCTCGAACACATTGGCGTTGTCGATGGCCGCCTGCTGCAAGGCGGCCAGCGCCTGCGGCGCCTGGTCGGCGTGGCGGGCCTGGAAGTCGGCCAGGCGCCGCAGCTGCGATTGTTTTTCGTCGTCGGTGGACCGGGCCAGTTCGATTTTCTGCGGCGCCTCGCCGGCATGCGGATTGCGGAACGTGTTGACGCCGATGATGGGCAGCGTGCCGTCGTGCTTCTGCTGCTCGTACAGCATCGACTCTTCCTGGATCTTGCCGCGCTGGTAGCCGGTTTCCATCGCGCCCAGCACGCCGCCACGCTCGGCGATGCGTTCGAATTCCTGCAGCACCGCTTCTTCCACCAGGTCGGTCAGTTCGTCGATGATGTACGCGCCCTGGCTCGGGTTCTCGTTTTTGGCCAGGCCCCATTCGCGGTTGATGATCAGCTGGATCGCCAGCGCGCGCCGCACCGAGTCGTCGGTGGGCGTGGTGATCGCTTCGTCGTAGGCGTTGGTGTGCAGCGAATTGCAGTTGTCGTAGATGGCGATCAGCGCCTGCAGCGTGGTGCGGATGTCGTTGAAGTCGATCTCCTGCGCGTGCAGCGATCGGCCCGACGTCTGCACGTGGTACTTGAGTTTTTGCGAACGGTCGTTGGCGCCGTACTTGTCGCGCATGGCCACGGCCCAGATGCGGCGCGCCACGCGGCCGAGCACCGTGTATTCCGGGTCCATGCCGTTGGAGAAGAAGAACGACAGGTTGGGCGCGAAGTCGTCGATGTGCATGCCGCGCGCCAGGTACGCTTCCACGAAGGTAAATCCGTTCGACAGCGTAAAGGCCAGCTGCGAGACCGGGTTGGCGCCTGCTTCGGCAATGTGATAACCGGAAATCGACACCGAGTAAAAATTGCGCACCTGGTGGTCGACGAAGTACTGCTGGATGTCGCCCATCACTTTTAACGAAAACTCGGTGGAAAAGATGCAGGTATTCTGCCCCTGGTCTTCCTTGAGGATGTCCGCCTGCACCGTGCCGCGCACGTTTTGCAGCACCCACGCGCGCAGCTTTTCGCTTTCGTCCGCATCGGGCTGGCGTCCGTGTTCGGCGGCGAATTTGTCGCGCTGCTGGTCGATGGCCGTGTTCATGAACATGGCCAGGATGGTGGGCGCCGGGCCGTTGATGGTCATCGACACCGACGTGGAAGGGCTGCACAAATTGAAGCCGTCATATAACACCTTCATGTCGTCGAGCGTGGCGATCGACACGCCCGAGTTGCCAACCTTGCCGTAGATGTCGGGCCGCAGCGCCGGGTCGGCGCCGTACAGGGTGACCGAATCGAACGCGGTGGACAGGCGCTTGGCATCCATGCCGGTGGACACCAGCTTGAAGCGGCGGTTGGTGCGGAACGCGTCGCCTTCGCCGGCAAACATGCGGGTGGGGTCTTCGCCCTCGCGCTTGAACGGGAACACGCCGGCCGTGAACGGGAACGATCCCGGCACGTTTTCCAGCATCAGGAAGCGCAGTATCTCGCCATGGTCCTCGAAGCGCGGCAGCGCCACCTTGCGGATGCGCGTACCCGACAGCGTATGCGCCACCAGCTTGGTGCGCAGCTCCTTGTCGCGGATGGTGGTCACGTAGTCGTCGCCCGCGTATGCCGATTGCATTGCAGGCCATTGCGCCAGCAGTTTTTTTGCGCCGCTGTCCATGGCGCTGTCGCGCTCCGCGATCACGTCGTCGAAGTCGGCAGTCTTGTGCGCGGCGGTCAGCATGCGTTTGGCTTCCTCCAGTTGCTGGCGTTCGCGCGCGAGCGTCACCTGGCGGCGCGTGTGGCGGTGGTAGCCACGCACGGTGTCCGCGATTTCGGCCAGGTAGCGCGACCGGGCAGGCGGCACGATCACGTGCTTGCCGCTCGAATGGCGCGCCGTCTCGACTGCCAGCTTGCCGGCGCCAGTGCTGCCAGTCAGGCCATAGCGCACCAGGTGCGGCAACAGCCCCTGGTACAGCGCCGTGACGCCGTCGTCGTTGAAGCGCGACGCCTGGGTGCCGTACACCGGCATGTCTTCCGGCCGCGCGCTCCACAGCTCGCGGTTGCGCTGGTACTGCTTGGCGACGTCGCGCAGCGCGTCGAGCGCGCCCTTGCGGTCGAATTTGTTAATCGCGATCAGGTCGGCAAAATCGAGCATGTCGATTTTTTCCAGCTGCGACGCGGCGCCGAATTCCGGCGTCATCACGTACAGCGACACGTCCACGTGCGGCACGATGGCAGCGTCGCCCTGGCCGATGCCGGATGTTTCCACGATCACCAGGTCGAAGCCGGCCACCTTGCAGGCGGCAATCACGTCGGGCAGCGCCTGCGAAATCTCGGAGCCGGCATCGCGCGTGGCCAGCGACCGCATGAACACGCGGCTTTGCATGCCATCGGGACCGTGCCACGGATTGATTGCGTTCATGCGGATGCGGTCGCCCAGCAGCGCGCCCCCCGACTTGCGCCGCGACGGGTCGATCGAGATCACGGCAATGTGCAGGCGGTCGCCCTGGTCGAGGCGGATGCGGCGTATCAGTTCGTCGGTGAGCGATGATTTGCCCGCGCCGCCGGTGCCGGTGATGCCCAGCACGGGCACCGGCAGGTTGGCGGCGGCAGCCTGCAACTGGGTGCGCAGGGCGGGGGCGGCGCGATCATTTTCCAGTACCGTGATCAGCTGCGCCAGCGGGCGGTGGCGCCCGGCCAGGTCGCCCTCGCGCAGCGGCGCCAGCGACGTTGGCGCGTACTGCGACAGGTCGATATCGCACTGATCCACCATCCACGCGATCATGCCGGCCAGGCCCATGCGCTGGCCGTCTTCGGGGCTGAAGATGCGGGTCACGCCATACGCGTGCAGGTCGGCGATTTCTTCCGGCACGATCACGCCGCCGCCACCGCCAAACACCTTGATGTGGGCGCCGCCTCGCTGGCGCAGCAGGTCGATCATGTATTTGAAGTATTCGACATGCCCGCCCTGGTAGCTCGAGATGGCGATGCCCTGCACGTCTTCCGCCAGCGCGGCGGTCACCACTTCGTCCACCGAGCGGTTGTGGCCCAGGTGGACCACTTCGACGCCATTCGATTGCAGGATGCGGCGCATGATGTTGATCGAGGCATCGTGGCCGTCGAACAGCGACGCGGCGGTCACGAAACGTACTTTGTTGGCCGTGGCATTTTGCACTGCGTTGGCCACCAACGCGGGTGTGGAGAGGTCGTTCATGATGTCCCTTTTTATTTTAGGCTGCGTGCTGTTGTGTTAATTGCGCAAGCAGGCGCGCTTTCTCGGCGCGGAATACCGCTACCGCTGCCTGTTTGACGTGGCCAAAGCCGCGCACCTGTTCCGGCAGCGCGGCCAGTTGCACCGCCACGGCGTGGTTATCGGCGGTAAGCTGGTCCAGCAGCGCGCTCACCATCTCGCGATATTCGACGATCAGCGCGCGTTCCATCTTGCGCTCGGCGGTGTAGCCGAAGACATCGAAGGCGCCGCCGCGCACGCCCTTGAACTTGGCCAGCAGTGCAAACGCTTTCCACATCCACGAACCGAATTCCGCCTTCACCAGCTGGCCCTTGGCGTCCTTTTTGGCGAACAGCGGCGGCGCCAGGTTGAATTTCACCGCGAAGTCGCCGTCGAACTGCTGCTTCAGCTGTTCGACGAAGCGGCCGTCCGTGTACAAGCGCGCCACTTCGTATTCGTCCTTGTAGGCCATCAGCTTGAAATAATATTTCGCCACCGCCGTGGACAGTTTATTGCCCAGTCCCAGGGCGGTTTCGCGTTCGCGCACCTGCGCCACCAGCGCGCCGTACCGCGCCGCGTAGGCGGCGTCCTGGTAGGCGGTGAGGAAGGCCACGCGCTTGCCGACGATGGTGTCCAGGCTTTGTGGCAGGTGCAGCACCACGGCCTGCGCCGGCGTGGCCGTGCGTTCCACGCGTGGCAAGTCGACGGCCGCGCGCCGGCCCCACAAAAAGCTCAGGCGGTTTGCCTGCACACCCACGCCATTGAGTTCAATCGCGCGTAGCAGCGCCGCTTCGGACAGTGGAATGCGGCCCTTTTGCCACGCGTAGCCGAGCATGAAGAGGTTGGCGGCAATTGAGTCGCCCATCAGCGCTGTGGCCAGCCTGGTGGCGTCGATGAAGTCGGCTGCACCGGCGCCCACCGACTCGGCGATCAGCGCCTGCACCTCCTCGGCCGGGTACTGCCAGTCGGCGTCCTGCGCAAACGTGCCCGGTGGCTGCTGGTGCAGATTGATTACGGCCAGCGTGCGGCCTGCGCGCATCTTGGAAATGGCGTCGGCCGCGCCAGCAGTGAGCATGTCGCAGCCCAGCACCAGGTCGGCCTCGCCGGTGGCGATGCGCTGCGCACGCAGGTGCGCTGGCGTGCGGGCGATTTTCACGTGCGACGTGACGGAGCCGTTTTTCTGCGACATGCCCGTCATGTCCAGTACCGACGCACCCTTGCCTTCGAGGTGGGCGGCCATGCCCATCAGTGCACCCACGGTGATCACGCCGGTGCCGCCGATGCCGTTGATCAGGATGTTGTACGGTTGTTCGCACGACGGCAGCATCGGCTCCGGCAGTACGCCGAAGCCGTCGGTGACGGCGGCTGCCGCACCGGCGCGGCTTTTACGCAGCGTGCCGCCTTCCACCGTGACAAAGCTGGGGCAAAAGCCCTTGGCGCACGAATAGTCCTTGTTGCACGACGACTGGTCGATGGTGCGCTTGCGGCCAAACTCGGTTTCTCTGGGCAGGATCGATACGCAGTTCGACTGCACGCCGCAGTCGCCGCAGCCTTCGCATACGGCCTCGTTGATCACCATCCGCTTGGCGACGTCGGGATACTCGCCTTTCTTGCGGCGCCGGCGTTTTTCGGCGGCGCAGGTCTGGTCGTAGATCAGCACCGACACGCCGGCGAACTCGCGCAGCTCGCGCTGCACGGCATCCATGTCCTTGCGGTCGTGCAGCGTGATGTGGGCGGGCAGGGCGCTGCGGTCCGTGTAGCGGCCCAGGTCTTCGGTCACCAGCGCGATGCGCTGCACGCCTTCGGCCGCCATCTGGCGCGCGATCAGCGGCACCGACGTGATGCCGTCCACCGGCTGGCCGCCGGTCATGGCCACCGCGTCGTTGTACAGGATCTTGTAGGTGATATTTACTTTTGCCGCGACCGCTGCGCGAATGGCCAGGTAACCGGAATGGAAGTAAGTGCCGTCACCGAGGTTCTGGAACACGTGCGGAATCTTGGAGAACGCGGCCTGGCCGATCCACGGCGCGCCTTCGCCGCCCATGTGCGTGGTGAGCTTGTTGAACTCGGGGTAGATCGACGTGGCCATCACGTGGCAGCCGATGCCGGCCAGCGCCAGGCTGCCTTCCGGTACCTTGGTGGACGTGTTGTGCGGGCACCCGGAGCAGTAGAACGCGGGCCGGAACGGCGTGCTCACCGCTTTGTTCAATACCGCGTCCTTGGCATCGAGGAAGTCCAGCCGGGCAGCGATCTGCGCGCGCGTGGCCGCATCGAGCGCCAGCCGTTCGATGCGGCTGGCGATCACGCGCGCCACCTGCGACACGGAAAAATCGGCCTTGGAGGTGAGCAGCCATTCGCCGCGCGGCGCCACCCATTCGCCCTTCTCGTCGAACTTGCCGATCACGCGCGGGCGCACGTCGTCGCGCCAGTTGTACAGCTGCTCTTTCAGTTGGTATTCGACGATCTGGCGTTTTTCTTCCACCACCAGGATTTCGTCGAGGCCCTGGGCGAACTCGCGCACGCTGTCCGGTTCCAGCGGCCAGGGCATGGCCACCTTGAACAGGCGCAGGCCCACGGTGGCGGCCAGCGCTTCGTCGATGCCCAGTTCTTCCAGCGCTTCCAGCACGTCGAGGTACGATTTGCCCGAGGCGATGATGCCGAGCCGCGCATCGGGGCTGGTGATGGTGGTGTGGTTCAGGCGGTTCTCGCGCGCATAGGCCAGCGCTGCGTAAATTTTATAGTCCTGCATCAGCGCTTCCTGGTTGCGCGCTTGGCGCCCCAGCGGAATGCTCGACAGGCGCGCGTTCAAGCCGCCTTCGGGCATGACGAAATCCTGCGGGATTTTCACTGTTACGCGGAATGGATCGGCATCGACCGAGCTGGACGACTCCACCGTGTCGGCCAGCGCCTTGAACGCCACCACGCAACCGGAAAAGCGCGACATGGCCCAGCCATGCACGCCCAGGTCCAGGTATTCCTGCACATTGCACGGGTAGAGCACCGGGATCATCGACGCCGAAAACAGGTGGTCGGACTGGTGCGGCAGGGTGGACGAATACGCGCCATGGTCGTCGCCGGCCACCAGCAGCACGCCGCCGTGTTTCGACGTACCGGCATGGTTCATGTGCTTGAACACGTCGCCGCAGCGGTCCACGCCCGGGCCTTTGCCGTACCACATGGCGAACACGCCGTCGTACCTGGCTTCGCCGATCAGGTCTACCTGCTGCGAGCCCCACACGGCAGTCGCCGCCAGGTCTTCGTTGACGCCGGGGACGAACTGCACGTGGTGCGCGGCCAGGTGCGGCTGCGCCTTCCATAAATTTTCGTCGAGACCGCCCAAGGGCGAACCGCGGTAGCCGGAAATGAAGCCGGCGGTGTTGAGGCCCGCCGCCTGGTCGCGCACGCGCTGCATCAGCGGCAGGCGCACCAGCGCCTGGATGCCGGATAAGAATATCGCGCCGCTCGTGGCCGTGTATTTGTCGTCGAGGCTGATGGCGAGGTTGACATGGTCGTCGGGGGCCCCTGCGGCAAGCGCGCGGCCGGTGGTGTCGTCTGGCATGGCGGTGTCTCCGTGATGTGCCTGCCCGCCGTGGTAGCGCCGGGTAGGCGCGCCATGATCGGGCCGTGGGCCGCGTGATAGGCGGCACTGACAAATAGTTTAGGCTTAAATTATCTGCGTTGTAGCGCAGTATGGGCGCGTTCGGCCCCGGCGAGGAAATACCGTTTGCGGATGGGGGTATAAGGAAAAGTGATGGGGGGCGCGGTTCTGCTGCGCGGTCCCGGATTGCCTGTGGCTGTGAATCCGTCATCCCCGCGCAGGCGGGCATCCAATGTGGACGAATAGCCCGGGTGTCGGCGCATGTCCTGGCGGCGCGTAAAAATTGGATTCCCGCCTGCGCGGGAATGACGGATTATGGGCTGGCGGCTGGCGGTTCGTGACTGGTGTTCAGCCGTCGATCACCGTGGCCCCCGGCCAGGCGCCGCCCGCGCACAACTCCTGGCACACGGACCGCACCAGCGCCCCCACCGCTTGTGCGGCAGTGGTCAACGGAATATTTTTCGAGGCACACAACACCACCGTGCGCGACAGCGACGGCTCGTGGATTGCCTGTGCCCGCAGCGTGCCGCGCTGTAGTTCGCCCAGCACGGGCGCGGCCGGCAAGATGGTGGCGCCCAGGTCGGCCAGCAAGGCCGACTTCAAAATCGTGATCGAATTGATTTCGATCACCGACGACAAGGCCAGCCCGGCGCCGCGCAACACGCTTTCGATGCGCGGCCGCACGCCGTGCTGCAAGCCGGGCAGGATCAGCGTGGCGCCCACGGCCTGGCGCAGTGTCAGTGCCGGCGCGCCGCGTCCGTACGCGGCGTCGGCGCGGCAAATGAAGCGCAGCTCTTCCTCGACCAGCGCCGTGGTGGCGAACTGGTTCAATTGGCCGTCGTCGAACAGCACCGCCAGGTTCACGCGGCCCGATCGCAGTTGCTCGTTGAGGTTGCCGGTCAGTTCTTCCGTCAGTTGCAGCGTGATTTCCGGATAGCGGGCGCGGGCGGCGGTGAGCAGCGGCAACGCCAGCGCGCCCGAGATGCTGTGCGGCAGGCCCAGGGTGACGCTGCCGCTGGGACGCTCGGCCGATTGCACGACTGCCGAGCGGGCGTCGGCCACCTGTTTGAGGATCGCTTGCGCGTGCTCATAGAAAATCTTGCCGGCATCGTTGCTGAGCATGCCCTGCGCCGAGCGGTGCAGCAACTGTACGCCCAGTTCCTCTTCAAGCTGGCGCAGTTGCTGGGTGAGCGCCGGTTGCGCCACGTGCAAGGCCAGTGCCGCGCGCGACAGCGAGCCGTGATCGACGATTGCAACAAAATAGCGAAGTTGGCGCAGTTCCATAAAAGTTGTTGCAGCTGCCCGACAAGCGCGGACCGAGGACGGTGTTAGGATAATTGCACACATAGTACACCGGCCTATGATGATCCTGACGGGAAACTTTTTGTTATACTCGTTTCAGTTTTTTAGCAGTTTTTTCAGCGTTCACACAGGTGCCGGTATGTTCAAGAAAGTCGACGCGTCGCAGCTGAAAGTGGGCATGTTCATCCAGGACCTCAGTTGCGACTGGATGGCGCACCCGTTCGTGCGCAACCGCTTCGTGATCACCAGCGAGGCCGAGATCCGCAAGATCATCAACGCCGGCATCCACGACGTGGTGATCGACAGCGCCCGCGGCCTCGACGTGGACGATGCCCCCACGGTAGCCGAGGCGCAAGCGGCCACCGAGCGCGAAATCATCGAACTCATTGCCAAGGCGCCGGTGGTGACGCGCGTGGCGCTGGGCGAAGAAATGCGGCGCGCGGCGCAGATCCGCCACCAGGCTTCCACCCTGGTGCGCTCGGTGATGCAGGACGCCCGGCTGGGCAAGGCCATCGAGCTCGACGCGGTGGAACCGGTGGTGCAAAGCATTACCGAATCGATCTTGCGCAACCCCGGGGCGCTGACGGGCCTGTTGCGCATCAAGAATGCCGACGACTACACGTTCCTGCATTCGGTGAGCGTCTGCACGCTGCTGGTGGCGTTTTGCCGCTCGCGCAACCTCGACGCCGAGACCACCCACCAGGCCGGCCTGGGCGGACTGCTGCACGACACCGGCAAGGCGCTGGTGCCCGACGCCATCCTCAACAAGCCGGGGCCGCTCACCGAAGAGGAATACGAGATCGTCCGCCGCCATCCGCAAAACGGCTACGATTTATTGCGGCAATCGCCGGACATCGGCCCGATTCCGCTCGACATCACCCTGCACCATCACGAGCGGCGCGACGGCAGCGGCTACCCGGGCCACCAGGCCGAGGGCGACATCAGCGAGATGGCGCAAATGGCTGCCATCGTCGACGTGTATGACGCCATCACGTCCGATCGTTGTTATCACAAGGGCATGTCGGCAGCAGCGGCGCTGCGCAAGATTTACGAGTGGAGCAAGCACCATTTCAATCCGCAGTATGCGCAGGAATTCATGCGCTGCGTGGGGATCTACCCGGTGGGAACGATGGTGCTGCTGGAATCGGGGCGGCTCGGTGTGGTGATCGAGCCACACGAAACCAATTTGCTGGCGCCCAAGGTGAACGTTTTCTTCAATACCAAGCAAAACGTCTACATCAAACCCGAGACGGTGGACCTGTCGCGCGGCCTCGGCTTCGGCGGCGCGGACAAGATCGTCGGCCACGAATCGGCGGCCAAGTGGAATGTCGATCCGATGCGCTTCCTGACGCTGGCTTAGAAAAATTCAGCGGTATCGTTGGACTCGGTACTTTGTAAAAGACCGTCGCTGAGCAGCTCGTCGTAATGGCACACCAGGTTGCGGCCATGGCTCTTGGCGTAGTACAGCGCCTGGTCGGCCCGGCCCAGCACGATCACCGGCGGTTCGAACGCCGTGATGCTGACAAACCCCACGCTGACCGTCACCTTGCCCACCTGCGGGAAATCGTGCGACGCCACGTTCTGGCGGAAGCGTTCGATAATCTTCTTGGCATTATCCAGCGTGGTCGAACGCAGCAGCACCACGAACTCTTCACCGCCGAAACGGAATACCCGGTCTTGCGCGCGGAACGACGAGTTGAGCAGGTTGGCGATCAGGATCAGCACCTCATCGCCGTACAAGTGGCCAAAACGGTCGTTAACATGCTTGAAATGGTCGACATCGACCACGGCCAGCCACTGGCGCTCCTGCTCGCCATGTTGGCGGCGCTCGGTTTCGCCGGGCAGGGTGATAGATTCCTGGTCGCAACTGACGGCCAGCATCTTGGCCAGCTGGTCGTCGAAGGTCTTGCGGTTGAGCAGGCCGGTGAGCGAATCGCGTTCGCTATAGTCGAGCAAGTTCTGAAAATTGCGGTACACGCTCACCACGCCGCCGATCACCTGGATGGTGGCGCTGGTGTAGGGCGTGGGGTTGACGATTTCGAGACAGGTATCGGCCTTGTCGCCGAGCCAGATCGGCAGCCACAGCGTGTGGCCGCCGCTGTCGTTGGCCTCGTCGGCATTCGCTTCATGGCGCGCCAGGCAGCCTGCCAGCGCCGGGTAGTCCTCGATCGGATCGCCGGGATGGTGCAGGTCCGACGTATCCACCATGGTGGCGGGCTGGCCGGCCACGATCTCGGCGCGCGGGCGCACGAATATCTTGCCGCGGACAATGGCCAGGGTGAGCACCCGGGTACGGCTGGCGTGGGCAAGCTCCTGCACTGCCGAGATCACGGAGATGTCGAGCATCGTATGATCGCGGTGGCCGGTCATGTCCACCATGTGTTTCAGTAGGGAATCCATTTTCTTCTCTGGAGAAAAACTCGTGTCCTGTGCGGCCGGCCCGCTCTGGTGGCGAAATCATGACCAAAATCTTTGATAGCAGGCATCAAACACGGCGCCTTTCCAAAGAATAAGCTAAGCAGGATAATATCTTTTTGCAATCAAGGCAATTCTTGTGTGCGAAAAAAAACTATACCATTGCATAAAGACTGTTTCTTGCGTTTGAAAAATAGTTCCGCAGGGAAAACTTGTCTCACGTCAACTCTCTCCCTTACCCCCTCCGTATAGTGGAACGCAATGGCGCGAGGGTTGTTCCGACCACCGCGCCAGGGGTATTTTTTCACTCAACCTGGGAGCTCATCATGACATCGCTTATTGCAGCAGCAAAAGTGTTTGCGTCCGACGAGGAGGGGATCACTGCCATCGAGTATGGCCTGATCGCCGCCACCATGGTCGCTGCAGTGATCGCTGCATTTTCCGTGCTGAAGCCGGCGCTGGAGGACGCATTCGAGACCATTGCCAACAAGATCTCCGGTAACACCACGCCATAACGGCACGGCTTTCCAGCGCCTGATCGGGCTGGAAAGCTTTTTTCTGGAGCACTCCATGTGGAATGCCATCGAACTCCTTGTGTTGTGGCTGGTGGCACAGGCGGCCGTGACCGACCTGGCGCTGCGCAAAATTCCCAATATGCTGATCGTCAGCGGCCTGGCGCTGGCGCTGGTCCTGCACTGGTGGACCGGACCGCCATGGGCACTGCTCACGCACTGGCTGGCCGGCATGTTGACCGGCTTTTTTTTATTGTTGCCGCTGTACCTGATGCGCGGCATGGCCGCCGGCGACGTCAAGCTGATCGCCATGGTGGGTGGGTTCCTGGGCCCGGTGACGGCATTCCAGGTTGCCATGCTCACTTACCTGCTGGGCGCGCCGCTGGCGCTGCTCACGCTGCTGTGGCAGGGCTGGCGGCGCGGTGACGGCCTGGCCACCGTGCGCCAACTGGGCCGCAACCTGTGGCAACTGCTGCAGCCGGTACTCGGGCGGCTGGCCGGCTGGCCGCTGGTCAGCGTGCCGCGCAGCGCGATCGTCAGCGTGGGCGGCATGCCGTACGGCGTGGCAATCGCGGTGGCGACGGCGGCGGTTGTGGCGTGGCCGCATCGCTAGGTAGCGGGTTGGCGCCTTTTTGCTGCGCGTCAATATCCGCCAAGCAAGGGTCGATAGACTTAACTCCTCAGTGAAACTCTTACCGAACTTCCCAGTGGGTCCACCCCGTCGTGCGGAGAACGTGATGCTCAGCCTTGATTCTTCACCCTATGCCCTCCCTGGCGCCGATGCCGAATCGGCGAGCGTGCTGCCGCCGCCGCGCTCGCTGCGCGACACCGGCCTGCCGCAGCAGTTCGTGGTGGACTTGATCGGCAAGGCGCTGTACGTGGCCGGCAAAACCCATTTGCCTACCCTTACCACGCGGCTGCACCTGCCTATCACCGTGCTGCGCGAGGCGCTCGATTTCATGGTGACCGAGCACGTGGCCGAGGTGGCGTGGCGCGGCGAATCGGACATCGACATCCAGTACCAGCTGACCGTGGCCGGCAAGCAGCGCGCAGCCGCGTCGATGGAACGCTGCCGCTACACGGGGCCGGCGCCGGTAACGCTGGAGGCGTATCGCGCCATGGTCGAGCGCCAGGCGCTGCAGGCCCCGCCGCTGGGGGCCGAGGAACTGGGCGCCGATTTTGCCGATCAGCTGCTGTCGCCGCGCGTGCTGCAAATGCTGGGCGCAGCCATGTACGCCGGCCGCACGATACTGTTGTACGGACCGTCGGGCAGCGGCAAGTCGACGCTGGCGCGCAAGCTGGGCGCGCTGCAACAGGGCCTGATCGCGGTGCCGCACGCGGTGCTGGTGGGGCAGGACGTGGTGCAGGTGTACGATCCGCTCGACCATCCGGCGCCGCACGGTCCGCAGGCGCGCCAGAGCCGGCTGGCGGCCGAGCGCCGCAGCGCCGATACCCGCTGGGTACAATGCGAGCGCCCGGTGGTGGCGCTCGACGCCGACATCACTGCCGACATGCTCGACCTGCAGGCCGACATCCCCAACGGCTGCTACCGCGCCGCGCCGCAACTCAAGGCCAACAACGGGCTGCTGATCGTCGATGACCTGGGCCGCCAGCGGATGGCGGCGTGCGAGCTGCTGAACCGGTTCTCGCAGGCGCAGGAACTGCGCCGCAGCCAGTTGTCGCTGGCCGGCGGCTATCACTTCGAGGCGCCGTGCCGCATGCGCCTGCTGTTTGCCACCAGCCTGGCGCCAGACACGCTGCTCGACGCGCCGTCGCTGCGCCGCGTGGGCTACAAGATTCCGGTCGGACCGCTGGGGGCCGCCAGTTACCGCGCGCTGTTTCGCCAGCAATGCCTGGCCTTTGGTGTGCTGTACGACGACGCCGCGCTGCACTACCTGATGGATGAACTGCACGCGGGCAGCGCGCTGCCGCTGCTGGCTGCGTATCCGCAGGAGATCCTGGCGCGCATCGTGGATTTCGCCGGGTTTAACGGCACGTCGCCCCGGCTTACCATCGCCGCGCTGGACCAGGCCTGGACCAGCATGTTTACCAGCGAGGGTGCCGGCATGGTGGGCGCGGCCGGCGACGATCCGATGGCGCAACTGGTCGACCAACTGGCGCAGCGCAGTGCGTACCCCGGCGTATGAAGAACCGGCGCGCACTGTGGATGATGGCGCTGGCCATCGTGTTCGGACTGGCGGCAGTGGCACTGGCCTCGCGCTGGCTGCTGCGCCAGACGCCGGCGGCCGGCAACCGCATCGTGGTGGCCGCTGCCGACATCAGCCTGGGCCAGCGCCTCGCGCCCGAGATGATGAAAACGCTGGACTGGCCAGCCGACAGCCTGCCGCGCGGCGCGCTGCGCGACCCGGTCAAGCTGGTGGGGCGGGTATTGAAATCGAGCGTGCTGCGCGACGAGCCGCTCTCCGACGCGAAGCTGGCGCCGGCCGGCACCGTGGGCGGCCTGTCGGCGCTGATCACCGAAGGCAACCGGGCGATGACCGTGCGCGTCAACGACGTGGTGGGCGTGGCCGGCTTTGCCCTGCCGGGGAACTTTGTCGACATCCTGGTCAACACCCAGTCAGCGCGCGACGGCAGCGAGAATGCAATTTCCAAGATCGTGCTGGAGCGGATACTGGTGCTGGCCGTGGCGCAGGAAGTAGGCCGCGACGAGACCAAGCCGCGCGTGGTCAATGCCGTCACGCTCGAGGTAACGCCGGGGCAGGCCGAAAACCTCGACCTGGCGCGCAGCGTGGGCACGCTGTCGCTGGTGCTGCGCAACCAGGTCGACCCGCGCCCCGGCGTGACCGATGGCGCCACCAAGGCCACGCTACTGGGCCTGGCTGCGGCGGTGTCCGCACCGGCGCCGGCAGTGGCGCCGGCACCGGTGGCGCCGCGGCCGCGGCTGGCGTCCGCCGCGGCGCCGGCCCGCCACTGCGTGGGGGTGATCGCCGGCCTGCAACGCAAGCAGGAATGCCTGTGAGCGCGCCATGAACAATCGCCCCCGTTCCTGGCCGCTGCTGTTGGCCGCGCTGCTGGCCATGCCGGTGCGCGCTGCGGCGCCAACCGCCGATAACGCCAGTGCGAGCCTGCGCTGCGCGGGCCAGGCGGCAACGCCGGGCCGCTTGTCCCTGCAACTTGGTAAGTCCACCCTGATGCGCATGCCCGAGCCGGTGGCCGCCCGCAGCGTGGGCAACCCGGCCGTGCTGGAAGCGATGCTGGTGGCGCCGGACACGCTGTACGTGGCCGGGACCGACATTGGCACCAGCAACATGATCGTGCAGGGCAAGAGCGGCGTGTGCAACGTGGTGGAGGTGGTGGTAGGCATCGACCCGAGCGCGCTGCAGGCGTCGCTGGCGGCGCTGATGCCCGAGCAAAAACACATTGTCGTCAGCGCTGCCGGCGATACGCTGGTATTGAGCGGCACCGTCAGCGACACCCAGGCCGCCGCGCGCGTGCTGGAACTGGCCACCGCGTTCGTGCGGCGCCCGGCGCGGGCGCTGTCCGCAGCCGGCGACAAGGAGGCCGCGCCAGCCTCCGGCACCGGCGCGGCAAACGGCGCTGCGGCCCAGGCCCGCGTGATCAACTTCCTCAACGTCAGCGCGCCGCAGCAGGTGATGCTGGAAGTGAAAATCGCCGAAGTGTCGAAGACCCTGCTCGACAAGCTGGAAACCGGCGTCACGCTTACCGCCGGCGGCGGCAGCTGGGCCAGCGTGCTGGCGTCGAACTTCCTGACCGCTACCCTGCGCGGCATGCTGGGCATCGGCCGCGCCACCGGCGACCGGCTGGGCATCCAGGCGGAAAAGCAGGAAGGCCTGATCCGGATCCTGGCCGAACCGACCGTGATGGCGATCAGCGGCCAGGAAGGCAGCTTCCTGGCCGGCGGCAGGATCCTGGTGCCGGTGGCACAGGATAACAACAAGGTCACGCTGGAGGAAAAAGAGTTCGGCGTGGGATTGCGCTTTACGCCCACCGTGCTGGCCGGGGGGCGCATCAACCTGCGGGTGGCGCCGGAAGTGTCGGAACTGTCGCGCGACGGCGTGGGCATTTCGGCCACCGGCATTACCGGCACCGCCATCCTGCCGTTGATCACCACGCGGCGCGCCGCCACCACGGTGGAGCTGCGCGATGGCCAGAGCTTTGCCATCGGTGGCCTGATCAAGAACAACCGCACCGCCAACATCAACGGCCTGCCGATCCTGGGCGAATTGCCGGTATTGGGCGCGCTGTTCCGCAGCACCGATTTCCAGCATGACCGCACCGAGCTGCTGTTTGTCGTCACGCCGCGCCTGGTGCAGCCGCTGCCGGCCGATTACCGGTTGCCCACCGACAGCGTGACCGCGCCGAGCCGCGCGCAGCTGTTCCTGGGCGGGCAGCTGGAAGGCTCGCCGTCCAAGGAATCCGCACCACCCCCATAACTGTCAGGAACCCTTATGCGACTTCTGTTCGTGATGCTGGCAGCATCCACGCTGACCGCCTGCGCGCCGTTTCCGCTGGCGCCCACCACGCCCTACTGGGATACCCACTTCGGCGCCAATGCGCGCCTGGCGCTGGCACAGCAGGTGCTGTATGCCGACGCGGGCCGCCATCGTGACCCGGTGGCCGGCATCGATGGCAAGGCTGCGCAGCAGGGCTATGCGCGCTACCAGAAATCGTTCAGCGATCCGCCGCCGCAGCCCACCTTCATCATCGACGCCAAGTGAGGACCGGCCATGAGAGCCCTGATGATCAGCAATGACAGCCTGCTGCATGCCGAAGTGGCGGCGCAGGGATCGGCGCGCATGCCGGCGGTGCAGCTGGTGGCAACGCGCCACGGCCTGCGCGACGCGGTGGAGCGCCAGTTACCCGAAGCGCCGGAGCTGGTGATATTCGATGCGAGCGACGTGGAGCCGGCCGAGGGCGAGCTGGTGGAACGGCTGTCGAAGCAGTATCCGGCAGCGTCGTTCATGCTGCTCACGCGCGAACCGCAGCACGACCTCCTGATACGCGCCATGCGCGCCGGCATGCGCGAGGTGCTGCAACTGCCGCTGGTGCACCGCGCCTTCCACGAAGCGATGGACCGCATCGAGGTGGCGGCCGGCGTCAGTCGCATGCGCGACGGCCGCGTGCTGGCCTTCATCTCGTGCAAGGGCGGTAGCGGCGCCACGTTCTTGTCGACCAATTTCGGCTACGCGCTGGCGGCGCTGGCTGATAAAAAAGTGCTGCTGATCGACCTGCACGGGCAATTCGGCGATGCCACGCTGTACGTATCGGACCAGAAGCCGGCCATGACGCTGTCCGATATCTGCGGCCAGATCGGCCGCATGGACGGCGCCTTCCTCGATTCGTGCCTGGTGCACGTGGCGTCCAACTTCGGAGTGCTGGCGGCAGCCGACGATCCCAACCACCTGGTGGACATGAAGCCCGAGCACATGGACACGATTCTGCGCGTGGCGCGCCAGCACTACGATTACATCGTGCTCGACGTCGGTCGCCAGATCGATGCCATCTCGCTGCGCGCGCTCGACCAGGCCGATTCGATTTTCCCGGTGCTGCAACTGGCGCTGCCCGATATTCGCGACGGCCGCCGCCTGCTCGACATCTTCCGTTCGCTCGGCTACCCGGGCGAACGCATGCGCCTGATCGTCAACCGCTACGAAAAGGGCGGCAAGCTGCGGCTGGTGGACCTGGAACAGGCGCTGGGCGCGGACGTGATGCACACGGTGCCCAACGATTACGTATCGGCCACCGATTCCGTCAACCAGGGCATACCGGTGCTGCAGCTCTCGCGCAGCAGCGCCGTGGCGCGCAGCCTGGCCGACATGGTGGAGGTGGTGACGGCCCGCCGCATTGCCGACAGCCGCGGCCTGTTCGACCGCCTGTTCGGCCGCAACAGCAGTGATCACGACAGCGACTAGGAGAACGACATGAGCTTACGCGAACGCCTGGCAGTGGCCGACAACGGCCGCCACGGCGCCGGTGTCCCGGGGCTGGCCGCAGCCGCCTACCAGGATCTGAAAAAAACCATGCACCAGATGATCATGGAACGGATCGACCTGGAGCGCCTGCAGCGCCTCACGCCCGAGCAGTTCAAGCACGAGCTGGCGCTGCTGGTCCAGCGCATCATCGAAGAGGAGCGCATCGTGCTCAATCAGCACGAGCGCCACAGCCTGGTGCTCGACATCCAGCACGAGATGCTCGGCTTCGGCCCGCTGGAACCGCTGCTGGCCGATCCCGGCGTGTCCGACATCCTGGTCAACACGGCGGCCATGGTGTACGTGGAGCGCGCCGGCCGGCTGGAGCTCACCGACGTCACCTTCAACGACAATGCCCACCTGATGAAGATCATCGAGAAAATCGTCTCGCGCGTGGGGCGCCGGGTGGATGAATCGAGCCCGATGGTGGACGCGCGCCTGCCTGATGGCTCGCGCGTCAACGCCATCATCCCGCCGCTGGCCATCGATGGTCCGATCCTGTCGATTCGCCGCTTTGCCGTCAACCCGCTCACCATCGACAATCTGCTGGACAACCGCAGCCTCACGCCCCCCATGGTGCAGGTGCTGCAGGCGCTGGGCCAGGCCAAGGTGAATATCCTGATCTCGGGCGGTACCGGCAGCGGCAAGACCACGCTGCTCAACGTGCTGTCGGGCTTTATCCCGGCCGCCGAGCGCATCGTCACCATCGAGGACGCGGCCGAACTGCAAATGCGCCAGCCGCACGTGGTGCGGCTGGAAACGCGGCCGCCCAATATCGAGGGCAAGGGCGAGGTCAATCAGCGCTCGCTGGTGCGCAACGCGCTGCGCATGCGGCCCGACCGCATCATCCTGGGCGAGGTGCGCGGCCCGGAGGCGCTCGACATGCTGCAGGCGATGAACACGGGCCACGAAGGCTCGCTCGCCACCATCCACTCCAACACCCCGCGCGATGCGCTGTCGCGGCTCGAAAACATGGTGGGCATGGCCGGCGTGAACCTCACGCCGCGCGCCACGCGCCAGCAGATCTGCTCCGCCGTGACGGTGGTGATGCAGGTCTCGCGCCTGACCGACGGCACCCGCAAGCTGGTGAGCCTGCAGGAGGTCACCGGCATGGAAGGCGACGTGATTGCCATGCACGAGATCTTCCGCTTCGAGCAGCGCGGCGTCGATGCCGCCGGGCGCGTGCAGGGCGTGTTCTCCGCCACCGGCGTGCGGCCGCGCTTTACGGACCGGCTGCGCATGTTTGGCGTGCCGGTGCCCGATGCGGTGTTCGATCCCGACCGCGTGTACGAATAGGCCGGCAGCCATGGATGCCGTGTTTTCCGCCTTTGCCGTGCTGCTGTTCGCCGCCGTGATCCTGATGATCGAGGGCGCGTGGCTGTGGTGGTCGGCCGCCCATGGCAGCGGCGCACGCCGCATCGCCAAGCGCCTGCGCCTGATGGCGGAGCGCAGCCAGGGCGGCGCCGAGCGGGTCGACATCGTCAAGCGCCGCACCTACAGTGCCAGGCCGGCAATCGAACGCCTGCTGCGCCGCATCGGTCCCTGGCTGCGGCTGGCCGCGCTCGACCGGCTGCTGCTGCAAGCGGGCGTGCAATGGTCGGTGGCGCAATTTCTCGGTTGCGCGCTGGCGCTGGCGGCGATTGGCGCGGCCGCGCCGCAGGTGGCCGGCTTGCCCGGCATGGCGGCCCTGCTGGTGTTGGGGTTGAGCCTGGGGTCGCCCTGGATGATCTTGCTGCGCACGCGGCGCGCGCGCCTCACCCGGCTGGAGGTGCAGTTGCCGGAAGCGGCCGATTTTTTCAGCCGCGCGCTGCGCGCCGGGCACTCGTTTGCCAACGTGATGCAGATGGTGGCCGACGAACTGCCGGAACCGATCGCGGGCGAGTTCCGCGCCGCGTACGAGGAGATCAACTACGGTGTGCCGATGAACGAAGCGCTGCACAATCTGGCGCAACGCGTGCCGCTGACCGACCTGCGTTACCTGATCATCGCGGTGCTGATCCAGCGCGAGTCGGGCGGCAACCTGGCCGAGGCGCTCGGCAATATCAGCCGGTTGATACGCGCGCGACTCAAACTGCTGGCGCAGGTGCGCGTGATGTCGGCGGAAGGGCGCATGTCGGCCTGGATCCTGGGCTTGCTGCCGCTGGCCGTGCTGCTGCTGATGTCGATGTCGAATCCGGAATACATCCGGCCGTTGTGGACCGATCCGATCGGCATCAAGTTGATGTGGTATGCCGTGGCGGTGGCGGCCGGCGGCGTGTTCTGGATGCGCAAGCTGATACGCATCCGCATCTGAAGAAGGAGCATCGCATGGACGGACAGCACTTGGTGTTTCTGGCGATCGTGTTCGTGGTCGTGGTGGGCCTGGCGTTGACCGGCCTGCTGCTGTTTGCACCGGTGCAGGTGCGCGCGCGCCTGTCCGGGGTGTTGAAGCCGGAAGCGGCGGCGCCCGAGCCGCTGCAGGGCTGGGTGGAGAAGGTGGCGCACGCGGCGCAGCCGTTTTCGCGCTTGTCGCTGCCGGAAGAAGGGTGGGAACGCTCGCCGCTGCGCACCCGCTTCATGAACGCGGGCTGGCGCAGCGCCTCCGCGCCGTCGCTGTATTTCGCCGCCAAGTCCGTGCTCGCGCTGCTGCTGCCGGCGCTGGTGGCGCTGGCCGTGGCGGCTGCCGGCAGCGCGCTGCAAACGGGCTACCTGGTGCTGCTGCTGTTCGCCGCGAGCATCGGCTACTACCTGCCCAACGTGGTGCTGGCGCGGCGCGCGGCGGGCCGTTGCCGCGAAATCTTCGAGACTTTTCCCGACGCGCTCGATCTGCTCACGGTGTGCGTGGAGGCGGGCCTGAGCCTGGAGCGCGCGCTGGCCAAGGTGGCCGGTGAAATCCACATCAAGAGCATCACGCTGGCGCAGGAGCTGCAGCTGGTGCTGATGGAAATGCGGGCCGGCTTCAGCAAGGAAAAGGCGCTGCGCAACCTGGCGCTGCGCAGCGGCGTGGAGGATGTCGATACGCTGGTGGCGATGCTGATCCAGTCGGAGCGCTTTGGCACCAGCATGGGCGATTCGTTGCGGGTCCATTCCGACAACCTGCGCAACAAGCGCAGCGTGCAGGCCGAGGAGGCGGCGGCCAAGATCGCGCTCAAGCTGCTGTTCCCGCTGATCTTCTGCATTTTCCCCACACTGATGCTGGTGCTGATCGGGCCCGCGGGCATATCGATCTACCGTTCGGTGCTGCCCACGCTGGGTACTCACTAAGGAGCGCATGATGAACAAGATTTCGATCGCTGCCGCTGTTGCCACGCTGGGCGTGGTGCTGGCGGCCTGCGGCGGCCTGCATACCGCCACCACCGCGCCTGCTCCGGCCCCGGCGCCAGCAGACGCCATCACCGCACTGGAACGCGCGTGCCTCGACGATCCGCTGAACCCCGCCCACTGGGCGCGGCTGGCAGCGGCGCTCGACGCCGACGGCCAGCGCACCCGCGCCACGCGCTTTTACCAGCAAGCCGCCACGCTGAGTGCGCACGATGCGCGGCGCGATTACGCGGTGCTGGCTGCTGCCAGCAATGCCGGTGTGAATGCCACGACCAGCTCCGAAGCAGATGCCGATGCCTCGCTGCCGCGCACCCAGATACGAAAAGTCGGCGCCGCCATGGTGCAGGTGGTGCGTCTGCCCGCCACGCCCCCCGTCTTCGCAAGCGCGCCGGCCGCCGCATCGGCGCAGTCTGCGCTGTCGGAGAGCGATCCGGTGCGGCTGGAAATCAGCAACGGCAACGGCGTCGCCGGCGCCGCCGCCCGCCTGGCCCGCACGCTGGACGTCGATGGCCTGAAGACGACACGGCTGACCAACGTTAAACACTTCAACGTCCCGCGCACGCGCATCGAATACCCGTATGCGCAGCAGCGCATGGCGGAGACCCTGTCGCAGCGCCTCGGTGTGCCGCTCAAGGTGCGGCGCGAAACGCCCGGCGCCGACCAGCGGGCCGACCTGCGGCTGGTGCTCGGTCACGACGCCGGTGCACGCCAGCTGAAATAAAAAAACCGTCCGGGTGAAAATCATCCCCCGGACGGTGAAAAAACACACCCATGTGTTTCCTGTTGCCGCCGGTCCGGGCATTCCGGAACCGGCGCATTCCTTACTGCCAGCTCACGCTGCCCAATCCCTGCGCGTTCGACTGGCGGCTGGCCGGTTTGCCGTAGACGGTGGCAGAACCGAGTCCGCTCAGGTTCATCGTGGCGCGCGTTTTCGCGTACACGGTGGCGTTACCGAGTCCCGTCAGGCGCACGTCGACGTTTTCCGCGCGCAGTTGCTGGGCATCGAGGCTGCCCACGCCACCGAGGGTGGCGTTCAATTGCCTGGTCTGGCCAGTCATCTCTATGAGGCCAGCACCGTTCAGATGCAAGTCGACCTGGTCGCTGTTGCCGGTATTGACGGTCATGCCGCCGATTCCGCCCAGGTGTACGTCGACGTTGCGATATTGTGCGTTGACTTTGAGCGCGCCCGCGCCTTGCAGCGTGAGGCGCAGCGTGTCGCCGCTAAAGCCGTTGACTTCGGTGGCGCCCACGCCGCCCGAGACCACTTCGCGCAAGTTGGGCAGCGTCAGTTCTGCGCGCACTTCCTGCTTCCTGCCGAAGTTGATCGTGTTGCTCTTGCCGGTGTCGATGCGCAGCTGGTCGCCGCTTTGCAGCACCGTCACCTTCTTCAATGCTTCCGGTTTGCCGTACAGCGTGAGCGATGCGACCGGACCTTGTTTCACCTTCAGGCTGATGACGCCGTCGAGGTTGAGGTTGACCGTGCGGGCGTCGACGCTGCGGCTTTCGCTGACTGGTTCCGCGGCCAGCGCGGCAGGGGTGCCGCTGCACAGGACTGCGGCCAGCATGGCAGCCTTCAGGGTAATGTTCATCATGCGCTCCGTCGTCAACACAGTGGGATTACAGCGCGGCTTTTTCAGCAGCGGTGAGGCGCTTGGCGGTGATGGTCACCACTTGCATTGCCGGTGCTTCGGCTTTTGCGACCACGTTGTCGGCAGCGATGAAGATGCGTGGCGCCGGGGTGCTGGCGGTGGCATACGTGGTGGCGCCGGCGATGATGGCGGTGGCGATGAAGATGGCTTCCATGTTTTTTGCGATGTTCATTTTGAGCTCCTTGGGGTGAATAGTTCGTTGCGTTGAGTGAACTATAGACAAGGGCCCTTTGCACAGCCACCGGCATGTGACGAACTGCAAAAAACGGGGGCTGGGCTGCGGAATCGACGCCTTTATGCCGTGCCGCACAGGCGCGCGTGGCTGTCCGCGTACAGCGCGGTGATCCAGCTGGACACAGCCTTGAAACGCGCAATGGAACCGGCATCGCGGTGACTGAGCAGCCAGATGTCGCGCAGCACTTCCACCCGGTCGCCCAGGCGCTGCAAGCCTTCCTGCTCGCCCATGATGCAAGGCAGCAGCGCCAGGCCCACGCCGGCGCGGCAGCCGCGCACCATCGTGCTCAGGCTGTTTACCTTGAGCACGCGGCGCGGTTGCGGTGACAGGGCCGACAGCCAGTGCATCTCGCCGGTGCCGGCCAATGCGTCGTCGTAGGCGATCCATGGCTGCGTTCCCCAGCAGTCGCGCGGCGTGCCCGCAAAGCGCGCGTGGCCATACACGGCAAAACCAAGGTCGCCCAGCTTGCGCATGACCAGCGCCGCATCTTCGCCCGGCTTGCCCAGGCGTAGTGCGAAGTCCGCTTCGCGCCGCGTGAACGACAGGTTCTGGTTTTCCGCCTGCAGGGTGAGCGCAATGTGCGGATGCTCGGCATGCAGCGCCGGCACATGGTCGAGCAGCCAGTAGTCGAACAGGAAGTCGATCGACGTGATGTTGACCGGACCGGCGGTGGCATCGGCTTCCTGGCTCGACGCCTGCAACATGCTTTGCACACTGCCGTACACGCTTTCGCCATGGCGCACGAACACCTGGCCGGCGTCGGTGAGCCGGTAGCCGGTGTTATCGCGGATGAACAGGCGCAGCTGCAGTGCTTTCTCGGCGGCGGCAATGCGGCGGCTGATGGTGGACGCGTCCACGCCCAGCTGGCGGCCGGCGGCGCTCATGTTGCCGCTGCGGGCCAGTGCCAGGATCAGGGGGATGTCGTTCCAGTCGAAGTCGGTGCTCGTCGGCATCTTGGGTTCCGTGGGGGTGTGCAGTTGTGCAAAGTGACCTTGCAGGCTTGTCTGTTCCACAAACGCGGCGACGGGCCTAAGATTCATTCCATCGCAACGCCGCAGCCAGACACTCTAGCACAGCGGCTACTACCCAAAAATCGACTAAAAGGATGAACATCATGAACAACGCTAACAACAATGTGAACCTGTCGCGCCGCAGCGCTTTCTTCAACGGCGTAGGCGCTGCTGCCGCCGCCGTGGCCATTCCGCTGGCCTCGCTGGCCGGCAGTGCCGACGCCGCACCGGCCAAAGCCGCCGGCCCGGTGGCCCACACTGCCAGCACCATCACCACCCGCGACGGCGTGGAAATCTACTACAAGGACTGGGGTCCGCGCACCGGCCAACCGGTGGTACTGAGCCACGGCTGGCCGCTGAACGCCGACAGCTGGGAATCGGCCGCCTTCCACCTGGCCAATAATGGCTTCCGCGTGATTACCCACGACCGACGCGGCCACGGCCGCTCGAGCCAGCCCTGGGACGGCAACGACATGGACCACTATGCCGACGACCTGGCGCAGCTGATCGAAACGCTGGATTTGAAAAATATCATCCTGGCCGGCTTTTCCACCGGTGGCGGCGAAGTGGCGCGGTACGTGGGCCGTCACGGCACCGGCCGCATCGCCAAGCTGGGCCTGATTTCGGCCGTGCCGCCGCTGATGCTGAAAACCGCCACCAACCCGGGCGGCCTGCCGATCGAAGTGTTTGACGGCATCCGCGCCGCCTCGGTGGCCAACCGCGCCCAGTTGTACCTGGACCTGGCGTCCGGCCCGTTCTACGGCTACAACCGTCCCGGCGCCAAGCCGTCGCAGGGCATCATCAATGCCTGGTATGCCCAGGGCATGCAGGCCGGCCATAAAAACACCTATGACTCGATCAAGGCATTCTCGGAAACCGACTTCCGCGACGACCTGAAGAAGTTTGACAAGCCCACCCTGGTAATCCACGGTGACGACGACCAGATCGTGCCGATCGACGCTGCCGGCAAAGCCTCGGCCGCACTGGTGAAAGGCGCCAAGCTGATCGTGTACCCCGGTGCGCCGCACGGCTTGACCGATACGCATAAAGAGAAATTCAACGCCGATTTCCTGGCGTTCGCCAAATCCTGATCGCCGCACGTTAGCCGGCGCCGGTGGGTCGCGAGCAATCGCCGCCCGCCGTTTGCCGTTACACTATCGACAACCCACCGGAGTTGCGATATGAAGATGATGGCGTTCGTCATGACCATGCTGCTGCTGTGCGACCGCGCGAGTGCGCGCGACTGCGTGATGCGGGTGGCCTATCCGGACCGCGAACGTTTGCCTTACTACATCGGCAATGGCGCGGTGGTGCCCGAACCGGCGGGCGCCGGCGTCGATGTGCTGCGGGCGGCAGTGCGCAGTGTCGGTTGCGCGGCAGAACTGGTGCGCATGCCGACCGCGCGCCTGCGCCTGGCGCTGATCGATGGCAGTGTCGATCTGGCGCCGGTCGACCTGCGCGACGGCGAAGACCGTTATTCGGCGTTGCCCCTCACGCCCGGCGGCGCCAACGACACGCGGCGCGGCATCCGGGTGACGGCCGTGGTGTATGTACGCGCTGCCGACGGCATCGCCACCACGACCAATCCCCGTAACTATTTCAAATCGCGCACCCTGGCCACCAACCATGGCTCGCCGCTGGGCGACCAATTGCGCGACGAAGGCTATACCGTGGACAGCGGCACGGCCGATGCTTTCAGTAACCTCGACAAGCTGATGATCCGCCGCGTCGATGGCTTTGCCATGTCGATGGCCAATGCCGAAGCGCTCGACAGCGCGGTGGCAGCGCGGTATGGCGATCGCGTAGTGCGGCTGGCCACGCCGATGCGGGCCTCCACGCTATGGCTATCTTCAAGCAATGCTTACTACCGCGGCAACCGCGAGCGGGTCGAGCAGTTGTGGAGCTGGTGGGGCGATAACGCGGCGCGCAGGTTGGGCGAATTTCTCAAGGTCTACCTGCCGCCCCGGTAGGCCCTGCGCACACTTTTGTAAATTTTGTCATTTTCTTCACAGACCTTTATACTTGTTGCCTTGATTGGAGTATGAGTATGAAAGTCCTGGCATCAGCCGCTGCCTTCTTGTTGTTGTGCGGCCCGACATGGGCGAACGACTGCGTCGTCCGCGTCGCGTACCCCGACCGGGATCGGCAACCGTATTACATTGGCAATGGCGCTGCCATTCCGCCATCTCCCGGTGCCGGCGCGGAAGTGTTGCGCCAGGCAGTACGGGTCACCGGTTGCACCCCCGAACTGGTACGCCTGCCGCCGGCCCGTATCAAGCTGGCGCTGACCAACGGCAGCATCGACTTCGCCCTGGTGGACCTGCGCGACAATGAAACCCCGTATTCCGCCTTGCCGTTGAATGCCGCCGGCGTGCCCGATACCCGGCGCGGCATGCGCCTGACCGCCGTGGTATATGTGCGCGCGGCTGATGGCCTGCCACCCACCACCAATCCGCGCGACTACTTCCGCCATCGCATCCTGGCATCTAACCAGGCCTCGCCGCTGGTCGATCAGTTGCGCAACGACGGCTACAAGGTCGACGACGGCGCGGCGGACGCCAACAGCAACATGGAAAAGCTGATGGTACGCCGGGTAGACGGCTTTACCATTGCCGTTTCCAGCCCCGAGGCGGCCGACTCGGCGGTCGCTGCGCGCTACGGCGCCAACCTGGTACGGTTACCGCTGCCGCTGCGCATGTCCACCGCGTGGCTGTCAGCCAGCACTGCGTACTACCAGCAGCATAGCGAGCAGGTGGAGGCCGTGTGGAGCTGGTGGAGCGAGAATTCGACGCGGCGGTTGGGGGAGCTGGTGCGGCAGTATACGGTGGGTAAGTCGGCGCCTTGAGCTGGCGCAGCCGGATCGCGGACAGCGTGAGCAGCAGCATGAACGCCGACGAGGAAACAAATCGATTAATCTACGCGGATCATCGTCGCACTGATACTGCCTGCTTTATTGGCTACGTTTTTTACGATGACAGTGGCCCAGCCATCGTTGGGCCACACGAACGTGCTGCTCTCGCCAGGTTTCAATTCTGGGGTTTGGGCCTGGGCTGTGCCCCCGGAATAAAGGTGCAGCATGACTGACGTTGAGCCCGTGCCACTTGCCGTCAGACGGTAAGTAGCCCCGCTGACGGGCTTTGCCCAGGTAACGCGGGTTTGCCGAGTGGTATCGCCAGGGACTTTCCCACCGGAGATGCCGGTGCTGTCGCCGTTTTGCTGACGAATCGCGGTGGGTACACTCGCAAATTCAATGCTTTGCGTCAGGGAATTGAAGACGCCGACCGGACCGCCTACCTGGGTGGGTTTCCAGGGACCGCGCAAAGAAAGCAGATTGAAATTTCCCGGTTCATCTGCAGTCGTAGGATTGCCATCGCCATCGACATAGTCGGCGGAAATCACCTGACGCATTGCCTCACGCATACGTCGCAGTTCGCCGCGAATCGAATTGTTTTCCTCACTATCTTCGCCATAAAGATTGAATGCTGCGCCGTTTTCCACGTAGATATGGAATGGCGTGCCGTAGTTCTCGTCCACCACACGCGCGCCGAAAATTTTGAGAGTTTCGACTACTTTCTGGAGCTGAGGATTGCTGATTTGCATGTTGTAGTCTTGCGGCAACATCATCAGGGCGCCCTCCGGAACCTGACCGATGTGCTTGGTGTTCGAATAAGCGTCCGCCGATGTGGCGGGGTAGATGAAGGTCGGATTGCCACTTAACCCCTCCCAGGAGGCCGACATGGCTAACGCGTGTTTATAGTGGCTTTCGCCATCATCAACTTCATGGATGCGAATCAGTCCGCCGATGGTCGGCACACCCACTGCGCGGGCGCCCTGATAGTAGTGGGCCGGGTCGCCCCAGCCCCTGCCCGTGAGGGACGACCACGCATGCTGCTTGGCCCGCCATTTGCCGTTGATGTAACGCAGTTTCCAGAAGCTGTGAACTTTGCCGGTCACTGGATCAACGATATCCGCATGGCCATCACCACCTTCGGCCGGCACGACATTTTGTGGCCAACGCGGAATGGTGATCGACGCAAGGAAGACTGCGGCATCGGGATCCCATACGCCGACTTCGTCCTCTAATGGAAAGACTTCCATCGCGCTGTCACTGTCCTTGGCTAGAAATGCCGCAGTTGAAAGGTCGCCCGTAGAGATTTTCGGGTCCCAGTTCTGTGGGCCTGTCAGGGGCAGCGTGTAGGTGCCTAAAACGGGGTTGATTGGCCGGATATTCCAAGGCGAATCGGCTTTGAAAGGCTTCGCAAAAGTTCCGAAGGCGGCTTGCGCAGAAAAACTGCAGAACGCCATGGAAATCGCTGCAAGTATTAAAAGTTTCCTCATGTGTGCCCAGTAAAAAGTGAATGAAAGATAATCTTTCCAATCATACACACGCTTGCACTACTGAAATGCGTACATTGTCACAGTGGCGAAATGAGGCTTGGCCAGACGGGAGGTGGCTGTGCCTGCATATGCCGGCGCCGTACGCGCGCAGGCGCTTTACAAGGCGCGTGATGCGATCGCTTTCGTCGAGCCGCATATAACCGATGAATGCGTTGCTGTAATGTATAGATCCAACATCCGATCATTGGCGGCGCGTGTGATTCACCGGTGCACCTCCGCCCTGCGCGCTCTCAGTGCATCATTTTTGAGCAATGCGTGCTATGTTCGTCTCACCATCTGCACCGCGCACAAACGTCCTGTTCCAAATATTATTATGGCGAGCAATCCACAACTGCAAGGTAGTCATAGAGGGGCTGAGGCTTTCCAGGCGCTGACCGAACGTCGCCTTGTCAAGCATGAGCCGGTCGCAAAGGCGTTACGCGCCGCAGCCCTATCAGTTGTATTTGAAATTATTTCCCTGGCGTATATTCAGGTTGCCAAATGGGAGGAGGGTTCACTTTGCAGCGAGGATTACATTGTGGGATGGCGTGAGCTGCTCAAAAATCCTGCCGCCTCCGTCCTGGAGGAAAGATCCTCGTGCGCCGCTGCTCTCGGCCAGAACTCGCAGAATGCTGCATGAATTCGGTGAACTTCGTGGTTTTAAAAAAGAACAATCCCAGAAATAACAAAGGGTTACAGGCATTTCGCTTGTAACCCTTTGCATTGATTGCTTATTTCTGGTGCCGACTGCCGGACTCGTGAGTCGTTACGGTTCAGCTAGTTAGTGCATCGTGATGGCAAATTTTGGTAATAGGTCGATTTTGGCTGTCGAACTCGATGCTGTTGTGTTGCATTGTGTAGTGGTCTAATGTACTCGGACACTGATTTAGGCGAGAATGCTCCCATGGAGAGGTGTTTAATGAGCAAAAGACGTACGTTTTCCCCTGAGTTTAAACAGCAGGCAGCATGCCTGGTATTGGACCAGGGATACAGCCACGTGGAAGCCCTCATGACAGCTAACAAAATTGCCAATTTGCATGCCTACTGATAAATTACCAACAGTTGCGCTGAGAAACCCCATGGGGGCCCCATCCACATTGACGAACGATGTTACCAACTCTACATATGGCGCTAGCGAAAGAAAAATTCACCGAAATATTTTCCCTGAGCCAGGATCCTGATCTGGCGGAAGCTGGGGGTGGTCATGGGCAGAAGGGGGTGGACTTCCAGCGCTACTGGGCGATCCTCCGCATATTCGAGCTCAAACAAGACGGCTCGGCCGATTTCCTCCTGCTTTTCGAGTCGATCCAGGACGTCGCCGAGTTCGATTCCGAAACGGCACCCAGCCGCGTCGATATATACCAGATCAAGAAGAAAGACAGCGGCGAGTGGTCGTTCAACGAACTGACGGGCTTGCTAAAGCCAGACGGCAGAACGAAGAAAAAAGTACCCCCCACTTTGTCCAAGGTAAGAAAGAGCCCTCTAGGCAAATTGTATAAGGCTGGCTTGGCCGTCCAGCATTTGGAAGCCAACGCTCACTTCGTATCGAACGCGGGCTGCGACCTTCCGCTGGTCACGAGTGGATCAGCCTCGGCCCTGCTCAAGTGCCTGGCGTCGGAGCTTGACGCTTCGCACGCGTCGCCTTTGGCCGAGGGGTTGGCCCTGCTCCACGCAGCTCCCGGAGAAGTCCCGAACCTCAAACGGCTTGCCTTGCGGAAAACCACCCTGCACCCGGACGACCCTCACCTAATGGCTCTCGGTGCGGCTACGGCTTACCTTAGCAAGCACCTACCGGCGAGCGCAGGCCAAGCGAAAGCGTTCGTGGACGCTCTCTTCGCGCAGATCGGTGCCCTCGGACGACAGACCCAGCCAGTGGCGTCGTTTGAGGAACTGCGTCGCCAGCGGGGATACTCGATGGCCGAGCTGAACTCTGCGCTTGCCGATCTCAAAGGCGTTCCCGACCTGAAATCGTACCTCGACAAGGTTCTTGACGGACTGCTGCTGGAAGGGCTTGCTCCGCTTAGGCGTATCTCGATTGACGTCGGCGTGACGAAGTACTTCTCCGCCGTCGTCTCCGGGACGTGGGGGTGCGACGAGCTCGCCCTGATCGACGAATGCGCCAAGGCAGCACCTCCGCTCCTGGCATCCTCTTCGTTGCTTCCCGCACTGGAAGCGGAAACCGCGAGGATAGCCGCGTCCCATCCGGCCTTCAAGAACACTGAAGTCTTCGCGTATTTGCTAATCCAGGTAACGAAAAATGCCGCAGCCTAATTTCAGAAAACTCCTCCGCGCCCTATCTACAAAATCCTATGAGAATCTTCCAATTCGAAAGCATATCGCTGCTATCGCACCGCGACAAAAAAGCCAGGAAGGTCAGCTTTCACCCGCACAGGAACCTGATCCAAGGGGAGAACCACACGGGCAAGTCAAGCCTCGTTAAGCACCTCTTTGTAACGCTTGGTGCCAAACCGCTGGGAACCCTCGAACAATGGGATCCTCAGACCGTTTCCGCAGTCAGGTTCAAGGTAGACGGTGAGTCGTTCACCGTCATCCACCATAGTGGTGCGCGCTCGCTTCACGATTCGTCCGGCAAGCTTCTCAAGGCAACTGATTCGCCTGCCGCATGGGCAGAAACGTTCGCGGCGCTGGTTGGTTTCAAGCTCATGCTGACTTCCAAAAAGACAGGGCAGGGCGTATTGGCCGATCCTTCCTGTTTTTTCCTCCCCTTTTACATTGACCAAGATGGGAGCTGGCGGGAAAAATGGGACACTTTCCCCGCTACGATGCAGTATGCGGCACCGGCCCGCAGCATCCTCGAATATTTCAGCGGTATCAAGCCTGCCGAATATTACGAGCTCAAGAGCGAGCAAAGCACAATATCGAAGGAAGCCGACGCGCGTGTCAGCGAGATGAAGCTTCTGGAACGCGCTCGCGGTCGGCTGAGCCAGACTCTTCCGGTCGGCACCGTGAAGTTGTCGGAGGCGGGCTTTGAAGAAGAAATCCGCCGCCTGACATCGGAGGCGAATGAGCTCAATGGCCTGCAAGAAACTCTGCGCGCTAAGTATGTCCGCGAGGGCGAAGTGGTTGCAAGTATCAACCACCAGATCCAAACCGCCTTCGCGTCGCTGCGAGAATACGCTGGAGACCAGAAGTACCTTGCGAACATTGCCAATGCCAATGAAATAGTCTGCCCGACGTGTGGGGCGGAGCACGAGCAGTCGTTCCTGCACTACTTGGGCTATGCCGAGGACGCCAGGATCCTGGAGGAGCTTACGCGTACGCTTCAGAAAGATCTCGTTACCGCGAGACGCCAACTGGAATCGACGAACGTGGAACTTCGGACGCTGCGCGGCAACTACGCCAGAATCAACGCGATCCTTGAGCAAAAGCGCGGGAACCTCCGGTTCCAAGAGGTAGTGGAATCCCAAGGAGCCCAGGCTGCCCATAGGGCATTCGATGCCGAAAGAGAACAGATCGCCGGCGAACTGGCAGACTGGAACGCCAAACTTGCGGAAATCGAGGCGCGACTGGGCGCGTTGACCGACAAGAAGCGTGCCAAAAGGATTGTGGCTGCGTTTAGGGAAGCCTACCAGTTAGCGAGGAGGTCGCTTAACGTACCCGATCCTTCGGGCAATCCAAACCTTGTCAGCAGACCTAACCGTTCAGGCAGCGGAGGGCCTCGTTTGCTCCTAGCTTACTACGCAGCCTTGTGGAAGGTCTGCCACGGCGAACAGCTAGGCATGTCGGTCCCCGTGGTCATAGACTCTCCGAACCAGCAGGACCAAGACGACCTGAACCTCCACGTCGTCCTTGGGTTCATCGCGGAGAGCCTTCCGGCTTCCATGCAACTCATAGTCTGCGTCACGAAGCACTCGGACGCTCAGCTCGACAAGACAACCGTTTTCGACAAGAAGTACAGCATGTTGCTTCCCGAGTGCTACGACGAGGTCGAATCTGATGTTGAGCCGCTCTACCGGCAGATGAATGCTTCGCTGCTGAGCATTCCAATCGACGAGGCTAGGGAAGCCGGGCAGGAGGCGGATTCGGATGAATAGGCAATTCGTGATAGGCCGTGCGGGATTCGAACCTGCTACCATCGGACCAAAAATCCGTTCTGTCACCGTAGCCTAGAGGTCACAATAGACGTTTGGACGTTTGAGGTCCGTGCTGCGGAGCGAGGAGCTGAGTGGGGCGGACGTTTGGACGATTCGGACGGCTTTGCGAGCGCGGAGATGGTGGGACGGGAACAGACCGGACACGAGGACTTCGTGCACTGAAAACAACAACGCCGATCTGCATGGATCGGCGTTTCGTCAAGGATGTTCTTGGTGGCCCCGGGGCGGAATCGAACCACCGACACAAGGATTTTCAATCCGCTTGTCGATCTTAGCGAATCCTCCACCCATAGACAAAACCATCGTTTGCCGGACGGACATAGCACACTTCAGCTTGAATTTTCCACCCTGGTAAATTGCATTCGGTCAGGCTATCGATGGCTCCGAACTGTGCCAGACGATAAGCTGATTTCCCTTGGGGAGTATTCGCCCATGATGCCGCTGCCTTCTCGTCTTTAGCTTCAACATAGGCCGCTGCATACCCTTTGTCATATCCTGACTTGAAAGCGCTGTTGTGCACGGACCAGCCAAAAGCGCTGAAAGCCATCACGCATACGGCAACGCAGGTTGCAATCCAAATCGCCGCCTGCTTGACGACCGTTAGCCTGGCTACATCCCGCGCCGTGGCGGCAACGGCCTTCGCAAGATCCGCCTTCGCTGCAGCCTTCGTCGCATCCAGCGTTGAATTTGCAGTCTTCTGAAACTCAAGCAGCGTCTGCGTGGCTGCTTGTTTGATCAATTCCGGAAAGCGCGCGTACATGGTGTCGTAGTGCTGCAACGCGATCAGCACCAGCCACAGCGCATCGTTATTCTTCAGGTCCAGCGCGTCACGTACCTGGTACAGCCGCTGACGTTCGGCGTCGGTAGGTTGCCGCGCCAGCAGCCTGGCGAAGGCGTCATCGAGATCATTCATGGTGTAATCGATCCATCATGGTTTTGACTGCACCGCGCCACCGTTGTAGTTCGGCGCGGTTCCCCATCGGAAGCTCTGTGGCCGCCTGCGCGATGTTGAGGCGCTTGCTGTAGATGTCGTCGCTCACCCGGTCGGCCAGGTCGGGGAATGTCAGCGACAGGCCGCCGCGCTCCTCGACCACGGTGCGGCGCTTGGAGCCGTTGTAGAGTTCAAACTTGCGCTCGTCGCCAAAGTAGCCATTGCGGATGACATGGACCACCGTGCCGGGAATGGCATCCATGTATTCCTTGAGCAGCTCCAGGCTGTCGCGCTGGCGGTTGATCACCCACAGCGTGATCAGTTTGCGTTTCAGCTCGGGGAGGGTGTTGCTCAGGATGGTGCCGTATGCGTTCACGGCCTTGTTGCTGCGCGCGGCAGTGTTGATGACGATGGTGCTATCCGCATTGCTGTCGCAGAGGTTGATCAATTCGATCCAGCCATCGGCGTTGTCCAGGTCGAGCAGGTCGCTGCGGGTGGTGTCCTTGTACGCCTTCCAGACATCGGGGTTGCTGGTGTCCGCATCGATCAGCAGCAGGTCTGCTTCTCTCTGGAGTAGGTAGTCGATGGTAGCCATGGAGACCATGGATTTACCGACGCCACCTTTGCCGCCGCCAATCAGATAGATATTGTTTGCCATGGTGCTTCTCCTAAATTTCGTCGGTGTCATAAGCCACCGGGAACGACGAAGGCTTGGTCGCTGGCGGCGGTTTCGGTGGCACAGGTTTGGGGGGAACGGCGTTCGCTGTCGAGGGCTTTTTGCGTGCCGGTTTTGTGCGCAGAAGATAGTTCTTCAGCGTTGGCGTTGCGATGTCCAGTCCCTCGCCGCGCAAGGCCTCCGCGATTTCAGCGAGGGCGTACCCGCGTTTTTGCAGCGCGGTGATTTCCTTGATCAGCACCGCGACTGCGGCCTGCTTGCTGTACTCCTGCCGACGCTTTTCCACTGCCGGCATGTCGCGCAGCTTGGCAGCGATCGCATCGAGTTGCTCGCTCGTATATTTCATGATCCGGCTCCGTATGACTACAGTCACGGTAGCACCGCAGTCGTGGCCGGCTTTGTTGCAGATCAGTCCGTGGCGGCTCGTGGGTCGTAGACTGTGGTGGTGGGCGAAAGAGATACAGGATGGCCCTTGTCTCACACTCGCTACGCAAGTGGAGCCAAGGGACGCCATGCCATTCGGCGCTACGCTTCTCACGGCATGGCTCATCCTGCAAGGGGCGCGCCCCTTGACCCCAGACACGCTACGCGCGGCGCACCGCCGCAACCGCAACCGCACCCACAACCGCAGCCACCGACGGAGCCACCATGCCCATCGAAAAGCAAAGCCAAAACGCCCTCGACGCCGTCATCAACATCCGCGTCACCAAAGCAGAAAAAGCCCGCCTGCTGGAAGACGCCGACCTGGCCGCCCTGAGCATGTCGGAGCTGGTCCGCCGCCGCTACTTCGGCCGCCCGATTCTCGCCAGCGCCGACCAGGCGATGATCCGGGAGCTACGCCGGCTCGGCGGCCTGCTCAAGCGCATCCACAACGAGTCGGGTGGCGTCCTGCACCGCGATACCGCCGCTGCACTGGCAGCGATCAAGGCCTACATCGAGAGGCTGTCCCATGATCGTCAAAAAAATTAAGAACCCGAAGAAGTCCGCCACCAAAGGCACGCGCGTGAAGCGGCTGATGGACTACATCCGCGCACCGGAACGGGAGAACGCCAGGGAGAAGTGCCTGTACGCCGGCGCGCGCGGTTTCCTGTCCGACGACCACGCAGCGCAGAAGGCGGAAATGCTCGCACTGTCGCAGGAGGCGGTGCGCAGCGCCGACACCATCAACCATTACGTCTTGAGCTGGCAGGAGGGCGAACAACCGAATCCGCGACAGGTCGAGGAGGCCGTCGATATCTTTCTCCAGGAGCCGGGCCTCGAAGAACACCAGGCGATATATGGCCTGCACGTGGACACCGACAACACCCACCTGCATATTGCCATCAACCGCGTGCACCCCCAGACGCTCAAGGTGATCAAGCCCAATCGCGGCTTCGACATCGAGGCCGCACACAAGGCAGTGGCCCGCATCGAGGACCGGCAAGGCTGGCAGCGGGAGCAGCACGGCCGGTACCAGGTCAAGGACGACGGCGAAATCGAACGCGCGGCGCATGGCCGCAACGGACCGCGACCACCGGAGCAGGCCAAGTGCGACATGGAGCAGCGCACCGGTGAAAAATCCGCCGAGCGTATCGCCATCGAGACTGGCGCGCCGATCATCAAGGCCGCCACCAGCTGGCAGAAATTGCACCAGTCTTTGGCCGAGGAAGGCATGCGCTATGAACGCGTGGGCAGCGGGGCAGTATTGTTCGTCAACGAGGTGGGTGTCAAAGCCAGCCGCGCCGACCGCGAGGCCAGCCTGGGCAAACTGGAAAAGCGACTGGGAGCATTCGAACCATCGCAGCAGCCACACATAACGGAACGCGCCCCCGAGCCGGTGCAGCACGAGGTGCCGGGTTGGGCGCAGTACATCCATGGGCGGCGCGCTCACACCGAAGCAAAGCAAGGCGCCTGGAAAGCGCTAAAACAACGCCAGGAGGCCGAACGCGCCGCACAGGTGCGACGCCACAGGAAGGAACGCGCGGAGGTCTTGCAGGGGCGCTGGAAGGGCAGGGGAGAACTGCGCAACGCGCTGGAGAGCATCCTGGCGGCGAAGCGGGCCGGCGAACAGGCGGAGATGCGCGAGCAGCAGCGCAAGGATCGGGCAGCGCTGCGAGAACAGCATCGGCCATATCCCGACCTGGAGCAGTGGCTGCGGCAGCAGGAGCAGCCGGAGCTGGCCGAGGAATGGCGCTACCGTGCGAACCAGGTCGCGCACCTTCGCGGCACTGCCGACACGGCAAAGCCGCGCGACATCCGCGATTACACGTCGCAGATCGACGGGGACCAGGTGCGGTACACCGCGCGCGACCAGAAGGGCAGGGAAACGGAAGCAGCGTTTGTCGATAAAGGCCGCGAGATCGACATTCACACCTGGCGCGAACGGGCCAGCGTACTGGCCGCCTTGCAACTGGCCGAGCAAAAATGGGACAGCTTCGACGTGTCGGGCCGGGCGCAGTTCAAGGCGCTCTGCGTCGAGCTGGCCGTCGAACACGGCTTCAAGATCAACAACCCCGAGTTGCAAGCGCAGATCGCCCAGGAGAAGCAGCGGCAACTGGAGGCGCGCGCCATGCCGCGCACGGCCGGGACATCGCCAACGACATTGAGCCAGAGCCGCACCGAGGCGCCGGCCGTACCTCTGCCGCAGTCCGATGAGCTTAGCGCCAGGGCCTATGTCCGCCACTATCGCGACGTCATGCAGCGCCAGGCAGGCAAGGTCACCGATCTGTCGCGGGTGGATGCCATGATTGCCGTGCGCATGCGCGCCACCGGCCACACGCAGCAGCAGGTCGAATCGGCACTGCGGCTTTGCGCGCCGATGATGCATCCGAAAACGGAGGTGCGCGACTGGGAAAACTACGCCCAACGCACGGCAGCATACGCGTTCGGCGCTGACGGCCAGCGCCAGGGCGAGGAACTCAAAAAATACTGGGACCAATGGCAACGGCTCGAAGCGCGGCCGGAAGAACCCAGCCGCGATCACGGTCGCGGCAGATCCCGCTAAGTGTCCAATTACCTGCGGGGTTTTACCGCGCTACAAGCCGAAACAGCAAAGCCTTGATCAAGGATCAACCGGCCTCGTCGCAGTAGCACACCATGGTTGACGGTGCGACGGTTGATGGATTTTTCTCAGCGAACAGTGGCACTTTCCGCGAGGATTCTTGCCCTGCGCAGTGCCGGATTCCTCATGCCAAGGATGCCGATGGCGGTCGGCCGGAGCGACATGATGGAGGCCATGATGAACACCGATGAACTGCTGGAAAAGCTGCTGGACCATTTGACCAAACCACCGCCAGTACAACTGCCGGTGGCGATCGATTTATGGGATACGCGGCACATTGCCGCCTACCTCAAGCGGTCGGTCGATACGGTGCGCGACGACATCATCACGCTGCCCACGTTCCCGCGCCCGATACGCCTTCCCATGCGTGGCGCCGTTCGCGCGCAGGCGCTCTACAAGGCGCGCGACGTGATCGCCTGGGCCGAGCGGCATGTAGCCAGATAGCTCGCAACACTGAAGTACGACGTATTCACGGCGCACATGAATCTAACTGGTGGTTTCAAGCAACTCAACGCAAGCGAGCGGATTGGACTTGTCCACCAACTCCAGTGCGACGTTCGCTCTAGCGACCAAATCGAGCGGTTGCAGTTGCTGCACATAGTGCCCATGCGTGACGCGATCAATCCCGGCGCCGGCAAGCTTTGCCACAGTGCGCAACCCAGGCGTCAGTGCGACACTATCGAGTTTGCCTGCATGCAAAATCATGTTTCGCTGTCGGTACAACCTGTGGAAAGAATCCGAGATTGTCTCTCGAATAATTTTCAGCTCAGTTTTAGGATTCTGAAATAATTTCCCCATTCTCGTTATCGCTGCCTGATCGCTCAAACCTTGGAGTGTGGGCATGGTGCCGTCAATGATCATCCCGGCGATCACGCGCGAACGCTCGCGGTTGCTTGGAGCCGATTCAAGAGCGGGGTACGCGCCTGGAAAATCCTGCCTTACCAAATGCGCCAGGCGCGTCAACTCAGACCGAGGGAAAGAACAGGTCACGAGGCCGGCCAGGTTATCGGCAGCTGCCGAGCGATCATTGGACGGGGCGAGCAAACCTTCGATGGCACCCCAGCCACCGGCCACCGCCGCCACTGGCGAGCTGCCGTCCAGGTGGGCCAGCAGCTCCAACGCCGCATCGACGCTTTTATTGGCGTCGGCGGAAAATATGCGATCTTCCCTGTATAGCTCCTGTACTTCCACGCCTCGGCGATCATGGTTCAGATCGAACGCGGCAGCACTGCCCACCACCCATAACCAAGGCAAGCGATTCAATGGACGACCGGTCGCCAAAAGCGTACGCGCGGCGTATCGATCAGATTCGCTGCGGGCCACCTGCGCCGCCCCTATTGTGTCGCGCGCGCGCACCTTGAGGACGAATGCCGCCGGCGCCCGCACACCGGACGTATCGAAGCCATGCTTTTTCAGCCAATTGATGACCTTCGCACCTTGCAGCCAGGAGGGCGGGATACCGTTGACCATTTTCGGGGCCGCGCTAAATGCAAGCAGGACGTCGATGTCGCGCAGGGGGCTATCCGCCATTTCCTGTTGTAGATCGTTGCAAAGCTCCGCAAGCGAAAAAGGATGAGGCTTCTTGATTTTTTCGTTGATGAAGTCGCGCAGATATTGCGCTGAAAAGCCTGCGTCAAGCAAATGGGCGGCAACGCTGCGCGCTAGAAGCTCAACGTTGAACTTCCCGGAATTGACAACCCGGCCCCACCTTGCCAGGTAGTCGGATGCAACGACGGCTGAGATCTGCCGGATGGTGTAGTGAGCGACGCTGCCCGGTTGTAGAACTTGTTGAAGGTGCGTGTTGAGCAATCGCCTTTCGTCTAAAGTAAAGACAGGATGTTGCCCCACACGTTTGTTAAGCGAGGAAATGACCTGCTTGATAGAACCTTCGCTTAGATGACCTTGCGCCATGACCTGATACGCTTCGTAGATTTCCTCTAACGCCAACACTATGCCGATACCCCACAGAGAGCGATTCCAGGGGCTGCGATCAGATAAAAACTCCAACATGCGCACGACGGCGAAGTTTTCCTGGGGATTGACAGAGGTAGTCATACGGTGTATTTTGTAGGTTCGGCTGATAGGTTTGTGTAAAACTTGCCAGTACACCCTCTAAGTGGGGACCGACCCGAGCGGATGAAGCAGTCTGACTGATGATTCCAACTGGCTCGCTCCCCCGGTTATGTGAGGAAAAGCCCTGCTTTTGCGGGGCTTTTCTTTTGTGTACTTACCCATGGTTGCAATTGATTAGGCCCTGATGGGGCCGAACATTCCACTGGAGATGAGCGAGATCCACATCTTCTTGATTGCTAGCCCTGTTTCCGCACTTACAAACAGGGATGAGCGGCTTCCATGAGGGCTTCCCAGTAAATAAGGTCGCATCGACTCCCATGTTTCTGCAACCTGCGACCACTCCCAGCATGGCACCTCTTTTTGCAAGATCAGAGGTAGCGCTATATTCATCGGAATCAGTCCATCATCCTCAAGCGGCATTGTCCACTCGCATTTTACGAATATCGGTGTGGTCTTCGGATTGTAGAGCTGAACATCAAGCCTCTCTGCTGTGATGCGTGCAGCGTGCTGAAAAGGCAATTTCGCTACGGAGTCCAGGACCTTTTGCCCATCACCATATGGACAGGTAATAAATCCATTGGCGAAGAATCTTGAATGATCTAGTCCCTGGTATCCGCATTCCTGGCTTGGGCGAGTGGATGGGCTGCGTGAGTCATGATGAGTAACTAACGGATGCCAGCTAGGATATCCGTCAACTACTGGCCCAAATTGTTCAACAATGTCGAGTAACGTTCCTTTGCTGCGTGTGCGCTCCTCCGGTTCGACATCTCTCATCTTGGGCGCTAAATAACCCAATACCTCCTCAAGGCCCAAACGGGCAGTCTCATCTGATCTAAAAGCCATAAACACCTCGCATGAATTGAAAACATACTATCACGCTATTGCGCATAAAAAGTAGTTTTCATGCGCAATAATTCAATTTTATGCAAGATGATTTCTGCCGTGGCGGTATCCATGAAGGTTACAGTTTTTGAGCAATGTCCTCAGCACTGGCGTTGTAGTAAGTCTGCAACTGCTTGATGTCGTGGTGGCCCACCATACGCGCCAGGTCGAGCACGTTGAGCTTGCCGGCAAGCCGGGTGATCGCCTCGTGGCGCGAGTCGTGGAAAGTCAGCCCCTCGATGCACGCCCGGTCACGCGCGGTGCGAAACATGGTGTCGAGCGAGGCGGTCGTAATGCCGAAGCCGTCCGGGACCACGGACCAGATATCGGCCGCGCGCTGCGACAACGGGACGTTGCGGGGCAGACCGTTCTTGGTCATCCTCAGCCTTGCCACGCGCCCCTTGACGTCGCCCGACTTCAATCCGCAGATTTCGCCGGCCCGCATGGCGGTTTCTATGGCGAACAAAAATACCAGCGCGATGCGCTGCTTCTTGGACTCCGGGACAAACAGGCTGCCGTCGGTCGGCCAGTTCAGGGCGATGCAGATGCGGTCGATTTCGTCCTGCGAGATACGACGGTCCCGGTGCGGCTTGGCCTTGGGGCGGGCCACATCCGTGGTCGGGCTCGCTGGCAGCCATTTCCACTCCTTGCGGGCCACCGAGAACACGTGCGAGAGCAGATTCATCTCGCGCGTCACGGTGCCACCCTGGACACTGCGCAGGCGCTCGTCGCGCCAGGCGGCGATGTGCGAAGGGGAGATCTCCCGCATCGTGATCGGTCCCAAGGATGACGCCGCCATCGCCGCGAGGCGGCCGGCTTCCCATCGATAGCCGCGCTTGCTGCGCGACACTTGGAGTTCGTAGCGTCGGAACGCCTCGGCACAGGTCTTATCGACCGCGACGGGCCGGTCGGTGCTGAGGATCACCCGTTGCTGCATTTCCCACTTGAGGGCGGCTGCCTTGGTATCGAACGTGCCGGACACGCGCTCGCCTTTGACCATGATGCGATGGCGCCACTTGTTACCGTCCTTGACTGGAGCTGACATGTTGACCTCCTCTTGGGCAAAGAAGGTTGGACCCGGAATTTTGGCAAAGGTTTTGGCAGATTTTGGTAAAAGCATCCGCCAAAAAGCCGTTTTACACCTGAGTTTTCCGCAAGAATAGACGTAAAAAAACCCGGAGATCCCCTATGAAGACGGTGATTTCCGGGTTTTTCGCGCGTTGTCTGAAACGCTAGCTGGTGCCGACTGCCGGTTTCGAACTGGCCACCTGATGATTACAAATCAACTGCTCTACCAAATGAGCTAAGTCGGCGAAACTTGTACGAGCAGAATTATACGCTATTTAATCCGCGTCAGGGTCGGGCGGCCGCCCTTGCGTGGCGGTTCGTTGTCGTCGTCGGGCGATGCGTCGTCGTCCGGTTTGGTGGTCGAAACCGGTGCTGGCGCCGGGGCGATCGACGGTACGGACGCAAGGACCGGTGCGCTTGGTTCGTCCACCACTGGCGACGATTGCCCCGCGGACGCATCGGTGCCGCCGAGTTGCGGCTCGAACGCCATGCCCTGGCCATTTTCGTTGGCGTAGATTGCCATCACGTTATTCACCGGCACGTAGATTTCGCGCGAGACGCCGCCGAAGCGGGCGTGGAAGCGGATCGCGTCGTTGTCCATTTTCAGGCCGGACGTGGCGCCAAAGCTGATGTTGAGGACGATTTCGCCCTTTTTCACGTATTCCATCGGGACCGTGGTCGAGGCGTCGACCTTGACGGCCAGGTAGGGCGTATAGCCGCTATCGGTGCACCATTCGTAAATGGCGCGCAGCATGTAAGGCTTGGTTGAGATTTCGGACATGGTCTTCCAGACTACGGTAAAACACGGCGCGCCATGCACTGCGAAACAGGGCGGGGCGCACCGATCGATCAACTATTGCAACCATTCATACAAGGGCGCACGGCGCGCCCCTGGATTAACGACGCATCACTTTTTCGGACGGGGTCAACGCTTCGATGTACGCTGGACGCGAGAAGATACGCTCGGCGTATTTCATCAGCGGCGCAGCGGTTTTCGACAGTTCGATGCCGTAGTGGTCCAGGCGCCACAGCAGGGGCGCTACGGCCACGTCCAGCATCGAGAATTCGTCGCCCAGCATGTACTTGTTCTTCAGGAACAGCGGCGCGAGCGTGGTCAGTCGGTCGCGGATTTCAGCGCGGGCCTTGTCGTGGCTCTTGTCGTTGCCCTTGGCGCGTTCGCTTTCCAGCACGTGCACGTGAACAAACAGTTCTTTTTCGAAGTTGAACAGCATCAGGCGGGCACGGGCGCGCATCAGCGGGTCGGCCGGCATCAGTTGCGGGTGCGGGAAGCGCTCGTCGATGTATTCGTTGATGATGTTCGATTCGTACAGGATCAGTTCGC
>Ga0308164_10000703_pt1 | contig 47858 bp, 40 predicted proteins | sample PhyTR2_FD_201031 | JGI IMG/M metagenome (GOLD analysis project Ga0308164, IMG submission 201031) | Phyllosphere microbial communities from UC Gill Tract Community Farm, Albany, California, United States - DLSLT.R2 | ecosystem: Host-associated > Plants > Phyllosphere > Unclassified | place: USA...
TCGCGTTCGCATCGACACCCTCCTGCGTCTTCTTCTCGCTGCGGTCGGCGCCGCCCTCGGCCTGCTCATCGGACGGGCCACTCGACTCCTTCTTCTCCCAGTGGTCGCCGACCTTCTCGTATTCGTGTTTCAACGCGGCGAAAGCGGTGCGGTGCGCGCGCTCACCCTCGCCGTACTCCTGCACAGCCGAATCGTGGGCCTTCGACCAGATCGCCTGGGCATGCTTCGGCGAGCGCTCGAGCGTCGACGGCAATTCCTCTGAAGCGGGCATGGGATGCTCCTTTCCAATACTGTCCACCGGCAACGCTACGCCGCGGCCCCAACACCCCACAGCCCTTTGATCGCGCGATCCGAAAGGAGTACCGTGCTCCGCCGGGTGGCCCGGATGATGTGGGCGACACGGGTCGCGTGGGCGGCCCGGGCGCGCCATGCTTGCGGATGCCCGTGCACGGCATAGCCTCTCTGACGTGACCCCATCCGCCGACACTCCCGCAGCCATCCACGTCGTCGCCGCCGTCATCCGCCGCGGTGACGAGGTCCTGGCCTGCCGCCGACGCCCGGGCATCTCGTCGGCCGGCCTGTGGGAGTTCCCCGGCGGAAAGGTGGAGGCCGGCGAGACACCCGAAGACGCTCTGGCCCGCGAGATCCGTGAAGAGCTCGGCATCGACATCCGTGTTGGCGCCCTCATCGATCGTTCGACGACGGCCCTCGACTCGGGGCGACTCATCGATCTCGCCTGCTACGACGCATGCGCCGAAACCCCGCCAGAGCGGAGCCTCGACCACGACGAGCTGCGTTGGCTACTCCCCGAAGACCTCGGCTTCCTCACATGGGCCGCGCCCGATCTGCCGACCGTGGCCCTCCTCGGCGCACCACCCCAGCCGCCAGCGGCCGCGCCGAGCTCTTAGAAGTCGCCCAGGTTGCCGCGCAAACCGCCATTGCCGAACGATGTCCGCAGAATCCCTCGGCGGCGCAGGATCGGCACCAACTCGTCGAGCATGCGGTGGATGGTCACGGGGTGCAGATCGCCCGAGAAGATGAACCCGTCGTTGTCGGCCTCGTCGCCGATCTGTTCGATGAAATCGGCGATCTCGTCGGCCGTGCCCACGAATCCCTCGCGCGACGAGATGCGGCCGAGCCGCGCTTTGGCGGTCAACAGTTCCCGCAACGTCGCCGACGCGAAACTATCGGCCTTGCCCAGCAGGCCCTTGATGCTGCCACGCGACACATGGTCGCCGAACATCGCCTCGTCGACGGGTCGGTCGAGGTCGAGCTTCGTCAGGTCGGTCTCGAGGTCGCTCGACTGCGCGGCCGCCACCTGCAGCAACGCCGCGTCGTCAGGGTGGGCCGACGCTCGAACGAGTCGGTCCGCCTCCTCTGTGCTCGCCACGATGATCGGCTTGAACACGAACAAGATGTCGATATCCGCCGCGGTGCGACCGTGCGCCGTCGCCGCATCCAACACCTTGGCCCGGTAGGCGCGGATGGTGTCGACGTCGAGCGACGCGAGGGCCAATTGCACTTCGGACTGTTCGCCCGCGAAGTTGAGCCCGCGCGGCGAACCGCCCGGCGACACGACGACGGGGTCACCGTCGGCGAACGGCAGGGCGTTCAGCGGGCCGTCGAACGTGTAGTTGGCACCGCGGTGCTGCACGGCGTCGAGGCGGGTTCCGTCGGCGAATCGGCCCGTCGCGGCATCCGCGATGAGGGCATCGTCACCCCAGCTGTGCCACAGGCGGCGGATGCTCGTGAGCCACTCCTCGGCCCGGTCGTAAGCCGCATCGTGAGACACGGGTTCGACACCGAAGTGCCGGCTCGACCCCACATCGGTGACCACATTGATGCCGAAGCGATTCGAGCTCAGATGCTGCAACGTGGCGAACTGCCGGGCCGCCTGATAGGGCGAATACGCCAGCGGGTTCACGGTCGGCGCGATGCCGATATGCGAGGTCACGTCGAAGAGGTACGGCGCGAGCATGAGGGGGTCGTGTTTCGGGCCGCCATAGGCGCTGCGGATGCGCAGGTCGAGCGTGTCGGCGTTGCCGAGGGACAGGGCATCCTCGATGATGACGAGGTCGAAGCCCGCCTGCTCGAGATCGCGGATGGACTGCTGGTAAAGCTGCGGCTCATACCAGGGGTAGTTCCACTCGTAGTAGGGGTGCCCCCACCCGTGCGGGCCGAAGCCCCGGGACAGGAACCAGCCGAAGTGTTGAGCTTTTGTCATGCGACGTGTCCGATCGAGTCGAGCGCAGCCGGAGCGGGTTCGTCGAGCGTGCTGGACGTCGTGGCGCCCACGTCGGCAGTGGCCGCAGCGCTGACGGGGAGAGCCGCCGCCGAAGCCTCCGGGCTGGTCTCGGGCGCGCGCGTCGTCCCGTCGGCGATCGCGGTTGCTGCAGCGCGGAGCGCCCTCTCCACATCCGCCAGTAAATCGACCTCGTCCTCGATACCGATCGACAACCGCAACATGCCCGGCCACACGCCGGCGGCCCGGCGCTCGTCCTCGGTGCGCGCCGCGTGCGACGTCGAGGCCGGATGGATGACGAGCGAACGCACATCGCCGAGGTGAGTCATCCTCGTGAAAATCTCGACGGCATCGAAGAAGGCTCGTGCCGCCTCGACGCCCCCGCGCAGCGTGAACGAGAACACCGAGCCCTGCCCGCGCGGAAGATACCGCTCGGCCAGCGCGTGATACGGGCTCGACTCCAAACCCGAGTAGTCGACCGAGTGCACCTCGGGCCGCTGCTCCAACCACCGGGCCACGGCCAGCGCATTGCGCGACTGCCGCTCCACGCGCAGTGACAGCGTCTCGACACCCTGCTGGATGAGGAACGCGTTCAGCGGCGACGGCGTCGGGCCAAAACGGGCCGCCACGACATCCTTGGCGTAGACGAAGAAGGCATCCGGCCCGAAACGCTCCACGAACGATAGGCCCCCGAGGGACCGCGACGGCTCGTTGAGATGCGGAAAACGTGAGGAATCGGCCCAATCGAAAGTGCCCGCGTCGACGATGACACCACCCAGCACCGATCCGTGCCCGGCCAAGAACTTGCTGGCCGAGTGGATGACGATGTCGGCGCCGTGCTCGATCGGGCGCTGCAGATAAGGCGTCGCGAACGTGTTGTCCACCACCAACGGGATGCCGTTGCGGTGCGCCACCCCCGCCACGAGCTCGATGTCGACCAGATCGTTCTTCGGGTTCGACTCCACGAACACCGCCCTCGTGTTGGGCCGGATCGCCGCCTGCCACGCCCCCGCGTCGTTCGCGTCGTCGACGAACCCGGCCTCGATGCCCAGCCGTCCGAAGTTCTCGACGAGCAACCCGCGAGATCCCTCATACAGGCTGGATGCCGCGAGCACATGATCCCCGGCCTGCAACAGTCCCAACAGCGCCACGGATGCCGCAGCCTGCCCACTGCCCACGAGCAAAGCGTTGCGCCCCCGCTCGAGCACCGCCAGGCGGCGCTCGACAGAAGCCGTCGTCGGATTGCCCGTGCGCGTATAGAAGTACCCGTCACCGGAGCCCGTTGCGCCGTCGAAGCGGTCAGCCGCCTGTTCGAAGTCGTCGAAGACGAAGCCCGCACTCAAATAGATGGGCGTCGCGCGCGCGTGGAAGCCGTCGCCATCCGTGCCGACGCCGCCGTGCAACTGCTGCGTGCTGAATCCCAGCTCGGGTTCCCGCGTATCGAGGGGTGCCATGGCGCCGCTCCTTCCGTCTGCCGACCGGACGTTCGGGGCATCCGGTGCGTTGTCACAGACTCGCACGCGCTCGCCGCAGCGGCGCGAATGCGTACCACTGTTACGAAACGGGCGCCCCGGGTCCGGCGTCGAGAAACGCGCGCGGCGCAGGAGTCGTTACGACGCGGCGACCGGCTTCACGCGGTCGGACGGCATGCGCAGCGCGAAGAGCGCGGCCGCCGCCATGATGACGAAGGCCGAGGCGAACGCCGCCGGGAAGGAGTACAGGTCGAGCAGCAGGCCGGCCACGAGGGGACCCGCGATTGCTCCCGCGTCGGAGAACGCCTGGAACAGCGCGACGGGCTTGCCGCCGCGCGCACCGGCCGCATCGCCCACGGCCGCGGCGGGTGCGGTGCCCATGAACGCGGCCGCGACGCCGTAGACACACAGCAACACGATGAGCAGCCACAGCGACGTGACGAACGGAATCGCCATCATGGTGACGGCCCCCACCGCGAAGGCGCCGACGATGGCGGGTTTGCGGCCCACGGTGTCGACGAAACGCCCGGCCGGCGCCAGTGCGATGGTCTGCGCGACGGCAGCCACCGCGAACGCGATACCGGTCCACGCGGGCTCCTGATGCAGCATCTCGACCACCAGCACGGGGATCAACGCTCCGCGCACACCCATGGCCGACCAGCCCTGCGCGAGGTTCGCGAGGCACGCCACCTGGAACCGGCGGTCGCGGATGACCCGGCCCAACGGGATGACCTCGGCCGCGGCATCCACCTCGGCCCGTTTGCGACCGCTCAGCAGGAAGAGGCCCACGAGACCGGCGATGGCGAGCGTCACGGCGTAGAAGAAGAAGGGTGCGGTGAGCGACACGGTGGCGAGCAGACCGCCGACCGCGGGGCCAGCCATGCCACCGATGAGGAACCCGCCCTGATAGAAACCGACTGCGCGGCCCCGCAGCTTGGGCGACGTGGAGGACAGCAACAACGTCATGGCCGCGACCGAGAACATGGCCGAGCCGATGCCCCCGGCGCCGCGCAGCAGCAGGACCTGGGGGTAGGTATGCGCGAGCCCGACGAGCCCCGACGAGAGCGCCACGATGCCGATGCCGATCGCGAGGATCGTGCGCTCGCCGGCCCAGTCCATGAGTTTGCCGACGAACGGGTTGGCCACGAGACGCATGACCGCGAACGCAGAGACGACGGCACCCACCTCGACATAGCCGACGCCGAACGAGCGCACGTAGACGGGCAGCACGGGCACGACGACACCGAAGCCCACCATCACGAAGAAGGCGACGACGCCCAGCACGAGCACGTCGCGCGGCAGTTTCTCGCGCGCAAGCTTCTCGGGCCGAGAGCGCGGGCCGGATGTCGCGCCAGAGGTCGCTCCCGGCAGAGCGCTCGACTCACCCGTCACGTCGACGAGCTCGGCCCCCACGCCCGATTGTCCAGCGGCTCCGGACCGGTCCCGTCGAGAGAAAACGCGGGCGAGGTCAGAGAAGCGTGGCACGCTCTCAGATTACGTCAGCGCCGGGCCTTCGGCAGACGGCGCAACTCACGCCGCCCGGCTCACCCCACGGCTCACGATCGCCGACTTCAACGCCTCGACCGAGTCCTGCGCCGCCGCCGGATTCGCCATCAACACGTAGTCCACATCCCCCAACTCGGGCAGCGCGAAACGGTTGCTCACCTTGACGAGGTCCGCCGGGATCAGCGCCTGCGGAAACACCGCCACACCCATACCCGCCCGCACGGCCGCCAGAACCCCGTTCACGTCGCGCGTGTTGCAGGTGATGCGCCACGTGCGCCCGGCCGCCTCGAGCGCCTCGATCGCCATCTGCCGGCTGAGGCTCGGCCCCTGATAGGCGATGAGCGGCACGGGCGCGCCCTCCTCGATCGTCATCTTCTCCTGCCCCACCCACACCATCGAGTCGCGGGCCACGCGCGTCGACTCCGTCTCGTCGCCCGCGCTCTGCTTGATGAAGATGAGGTCGAGGTGCCCGGCCTCGAGCCGCCGCCGCAACGGTCCACTCTGGTTCACGGTCAGCTCGAGGTTGATCTGCGGGTACAGCTGCCGAAAATGCCTCAGGATGCGCGGCAACTGCGTGATAGCGAGGTCGTCGGCCGCGCCGAAGCGCAGCCGCCCCTTCATGGCCGAACCACTGAAGTAGCTCTCGGCCGCCGCATGCGCCGCCAGGATCGTGCGGGCGAAACCGGCCATGGCGTCGCCGTTGTCGGTCAGCCGCACCTCGCGGGTGTCGCGCACGATGAGCGACCGCCCGGCCGCCTTCTCGAGCTTGCTCATCTGTTGGCTCACCGTGGGCTGACTGAGGCCCAGTTGCTGGGCGGCACGCGTGAAGCTGTGCGTCTCGGCGACCACGAGCAACGTCTTCAGAAGGATGGGATCGAACACGGTGCACCTCTCGCGGGCGGGCGGCGCAACATCCGCTCGCATTGATAAAACCAATGGCAGTAATAGTAGCCATTGAGGGTCCGAATAAACAGGATGCGCTTAGCGTTAAGTCAGTATCCCGACCCATACGTAACCAGCCCTCTCCTTCCTGACCAGAGACATCCGTGACTTCTTCTCCTTCTACCGCAACCGCCGCCGCCTTCCCTCCCACCGAGCCGCTGTCCATCACCACCGTGCGGCCGCCGTGGAAGCACACCTTCATCGCCCTCTCCATCCCCAACTTCCGCATCTGGACGGCCGGAAACTTCGTCGCCATGACCGCGGGATGGATGCAGCGCATCGCCCAGGACTGGCTCGTGCTCGAGCTCACGGGCAGCGCAACGGCCGTGGGCATCACGGTGGCCATGCAGTTCGCGCCCATGCTCTTCTTCGGCCTCCTGGGCGGCGTCTTCGTCGACCGCTACTCGAAGCGCATGCTCATGATGATCACGCAGTCGATCTTTGCCGTGCTGAGCTTGGGGCTCGCTGCCCTCACTCTCTCGGGCGCCGTGGAGGCGTGGCATGTGTTCGCCATCGCCTTCGCCACCGGAATGGTCACGGTGATCGACAACCCGGCGCGTCAGGTGATCGTGTCCGAACTCGTCGGGCAGCGACACCTGCGCAACGCCATCAGCGTCAACTCGTCGGTGTTCCAGCTCGGCGGCATGATCGGGCCCGCCATCGCCGGCGTGCTGCTGCTCGCGGTCGGCGCGGGATGGGCCTTCGCCATCAACGGCGTCGCGTGCATCCTTGTCGTCGGCATGTTGACGCTCTTGCGCACCTCGCAGATGACCCGCCTCGCGCCCGCGCCCCGCACCAAGGGTCAATTGCGACAGGGGCTCAACTATGCGGTGTCGAAGCCCACGATCGTCTACCCCGTCATCCTGGTCGCGGTCTTCGCCGTCTTCGGGCTGACCATGCCCGTGCTGCTCGCGTCCTACGCCGATGACGTCTTCAACGTGGGCGCGGGCGGCTACGGCCTCTTCAACTCGATGGTGGCGGTGGGTGCGCTCACGGGCGCCCTCCTCTCGACGCGTCGCGCCTCCATCCGCCTGCGCACCATCGTGTTCGGCGTATTCATCACGGGTGTGCTGCAGGCTGCCGCGGGTCTCATGCCCTCTGTCGGCTTCTTCGCCGCCATCCTCGTCACCGTCGGGATGTCTGCGCTCCTGTTCCAGACCGCCAGCAACTCGCTCGTGCAGCTGTCGTCCAACGTGGGCATCCGCGGCCGGGTCATGTCGCTCTACGTGCTCGTGCTGCTCGGCGGCCAGGCCATCGGCGGACCGCTCATGGGCTGGATCGTCGAGACCTTCGGCGCCCACATCGGCATGATCGTCTCGGGCGGCGTCCCGGCCCTCGCGGCCGCCATCGTCGGCATCGTGCTCGCCCGCCGCGGCCAGCTCACGCTCGAGGTCGAGGTGCACCGCGCCCTCCCCCACGTGCACATCGTGCCGCGTTCCGGTGCCCGTTCGCGCAGCCGGGCACAAAGAATCACGAGAGATCAGGCCCTTTCGGTGCGGCCGAAAAGACGATAAGGCGCGCGACACACTACCGTTGACTTATGAGCACAACCGACGCCGACGCCACAAGCGAAGCAACATCACCTACCGACGCCCTCACCTTCTCCGATCTCGGCCTCGATGACGCAGTACTGAAAGCCCTCAAAACGGTGGGCTACGAGAACCCCTCCGCCATCCAGGCAGCCACCATTCCGCCGCTCCTCGCGGGCCGCGACGTGGTCGGCCTCGCCCAGACCGGAACGGGAAAGACGGCCGCGTTCGCGCTGCCCATCCTCAGCCGCCTCGACCTGTCGCAGAAAGCCCCACAGGCGCTCGTGCTCGCGCCGACCCGCGAGCTGGCCCTGCAGGTCTGCGAGGCGTTCGAGAAGTACGCCGCCAACCTGCGCGGCGTGCACGTGCTCCCCGTCTACGGCGGTCAGGGCTACGGCGTGCAGCTCAGCGCGCTGCGCCGCGGCGTCCACGTCGTCGTCGGCACGCCCGGCCGCATCATGGACCACCTCGCCAAGGGCACCCTCGACCTCTCGCAGCTCAAGTACCTCGTCCTCGACGAAGCCGACGAGATGCTCAAGATGGGCTTCGCCGAAGACGTCGAGACGATCCTCGCCGACACCCCGAAAGAGAAGCAGGTCGCGCTGTTCTCGGCGACCATGCCCTCGGCCATCCGCCGCATCTCGAAGCAGTACCTGAACGACCCCGAAGAGATCACGGTCAAGGCCAAGACCACCACGTCGGTCAACACCACCCAGCGCTACCTCATCGTGTCCTACCCGCAGAAGGTCGACGCCCTGACGCGCATCCTCGAGGTCGAGAACTTCGAAGGCATGATCATCTTCGTGCGCACCAAGAACGAAACCGAGACGCTGGCCGAGAAGCTGCGCGCCCGCGGCTACTCGGCGGCCGCCATCAACGGTGACGTCGCCCAGGTGCAGCGCGAGCGCACGGTCAACCAGCTCAAGTCGGGCAAGCTCGACATCCTGGTGGCCACGGATGTCGCAGCCCGAGGCCTCGACGTCGAACGCATCAGCCACGTCGTCAACTTCGACATCCCCATCGACACCGAGTCCTACGTGCACCGCATCGGTCGCACGGGCCGCGCCGGCCGCTCGGGCGACGCCATCAGCTTCGTCACCCCGCGTGAGCGTCGCCTGCTGACCGCCATCGAGAAGGCCACCCGTCAGCCGCTCACCCAGATGCAGCTGCCGTCGGTCGACGACGTCAACGCCACGCGCCTGTCGCGTTTCGACGACGCCATCACCGAGGCCCTCGCCGACCCCGAGCGCATCGAGCGTTTCCGCGACATCGTCGCCCACTACGTGCAGCACCACGACGCCCCCGAGGCGGATGTCGCGGCGGCTCTCGCCGTCGTCGCCCAGGGCGACACGCCCCTGCTGCTGTCGGCCGAAGACGAGCGCGCCCAGCGTGCCGCAACCTTCGACAACCGCGACTCGCGCGGCGGCGACCGTGACTCCCGTGGCGGCAACCGCTACGACCGCGATTCCCGTGGCGGCGACCGCGATTCGCGCGGTGGCAACCGCTTCGACCGCGATGGCGACCGCGGCGGTGACCGCGGCGAGCGTCGCGAACGCCCCGAGCGCCGCGAGCGTGGTTCGTCGGGCCCCATGGCCACCTACCGCATCGCGGTCGGCCGCCGTCAGCGCGTCGAGCCCCGCCAGATCGTGGGCGCCCTCGCCAACGAGGGTGGCCTCAGCCGCGAAGACTTCGGTCACATCGACATCCGCCCCGACTTCTCGCTCGTCGAGCTGCCGGCCAACATGTCGTCCGACACGCTCGACCGCCTGAAGGACACGCGCATCAGCGGTCAGCTCATCGAGATCCGTCCCGACCGCGGCGCGCCCGCCCGGGCCCGCGACTTCGACGGCGAACGCCCGGCCCGAAAGCCCCGCCACAAGTAGCCTTCGCGTCACCCGCACGACAAGCCCCGCCCCGGTTCGCCGAGGCGGGGCTTGTCGTATCGCCGGAGGTCTGAGAGGAGGAAAAACCCAACGGATGCATTTTTCGGGCCGTTAAGTTCCAGCCAGGTTTCGATTCGGGCCGAAGTGTTACGTATTGGTAAACGTTCTCAGAATCACCCCCGATTGAGGGTATTCAAGAGCCATGACTTTCTTAAGAACTTCACAGACTCGATTGAGAACTCGACACAGGCCGGCGGAACAACAACCGCAAACCCGTGCCCGGCGCGTCACCATCGTGGGTGCCCTCGCCGTCGCCGTCATCGGCAGCACGCTGGCCCCCGTCACCGCCCAGGCCGCGACCCCCGAGGGCATCTCGGTCGTCGGCGGCAAAACCGAGGCGGTCTTCGATTACGAAACCGCGGTGCGTGAGCGCGTGTTCATCCCCGTCGAGGGCGTCGACCAAGACCGGGATGGCGTCACCGACGTCACCGCGATCGACATCATCCGGCCCAAGGAGAGCGACGGCGCTCTGAAGGTTCCCGCGATCATCGACCCCAGCCCCTATTACACGACCGTCGGGCGCGGCAACGAGTCGCAGCTGCTCACCGACAATGACGGCGACGGCGCCGCCGACCTCTTCCCACTCTTCTACGACAACTACTTCGTGCCCCGCGGCTACGCCGTGATCCACGCCCAGATGGACGGCACCGGCAACTCGACGGGCTGCCCCATGCACGGCGGCGAGGGCGACATCAAGAGCATGAAGGTCGTCATCGACTGGCTGCAGGGACGCGTCCCCGGCTACGACTCCGAGGGCGCCGCCCAAACGGCCACCTGGCACTCGGGCAAGGCCGCCATGATCGGCAAGTCCTATGACGGCACGCTGTCGAACGGCGTCGCCGCGACGGGCGTCCCCGGGCTCACGACCATCGTTCCCATCGCGGCCATCAGTGACTGGTACCGCTACTCGCGCACCAACGGCATCCGCCACAACACCAACTACCCGGCGGGTCTCTCGAACAACGTCACCAACCCCGACCGCAAAGACCTGTGCGCACCGACGCGCGACGAGATGAACCTGGTCGACGGCGACGAGACCGGCGACGTGAACGCGTTCTGGGACGAACGCAACTATCAGAACGACGTGGACAACGTGAAGGCATCCGTCTTCGCCGTGCACGGCCTCAACGACGACAACGTGCGCATGAGCCAGTTCGGCGAGTGGTGGTCCGCCCTGGCTGAAAACAACGTTCCGCGCAAAGTGTGGCTGCCTCGCCTCGGCCACGTCGACCCGTTCGACGCCCGCCGGGCCGAGTGGGTCGACACGCTGCACAAGTGGTTCGACTTCTGGTTGATGGACGTGCAGAACGGCATCATGTCCGAGCCCCAGGCCACGGTCGAGATGCAGCCGAACGTCTGGCAGGATGCCGCGAGCTGGCCCGCCCCGGGAACCGAGAACGTCTCGGTCAACCTCGCCGGAACCGAAGCCGGAACCGCCGGTGATCTGCTGCTCGCACCGGGCACGGGCGCCGAGACGCTGACCTTCACCGGTCCCGCGAACGCGCCCAACGAGACATCCCTCATCACGGCCCCCGAGGGCCAGCAGGGAACGCGCCTCACCTTCCTGTCCGAACCGCTGACGAAAGACCTGCGCATCTCGGGCACGCCCATCGTGAACCTGTCGGCATCGCTCAGCCAGGGGCAGTCCAACCTGGCCGCCATGCTCGTCGACTACGGCACGGCCGCGCGCACCCCGCGTGGCACCGGTGACGGCGTGCAGAACACCGCCAACCGCTCCTGCTGGGGCGCGCAGTCGCAATACGACAACGCCTGCTACCTCGAGGTCGAACGCCGCACCGCGACGGCCGACTTCTGGCGCGCCAGCCGAGGCGTGCTCGACTCCTCCAACCGCGACACGCTCGTCGACGGCCAGGCCACACCCGTGACGCCCGGCCAGAAGTACGACTTCGAGTGGCCGCTCGAGCCCTACGACCAGGTGTTCCCCGCCGGTCACCGCATCGGCGTCGTCGTGACGACGAACCTCTCCGGATTCGTCGCCGGCACGCCGAGCGCGACCGTCACGGTCGACGCGAAGCAGTCGAGCATCACGCTGCCCGTCGTCGGCGGTCTCGCCGCTGCCGCTGCCGCCGAGGGTCTGGGCGCTCCGGCCCCCAGCACCTTGAGCTTCGACCTGGGCGGCCAGGGCACGGCGATCGAGCCGCAGACCGTGGCCTACGGTTCGGCACCCGTCGAACCCGCCGAACCGACCGACGACGACCGCATCTTCGCGGGCTGGTTCGCCGACGCAGGCTTCACGGTTCCGTTCGACTTCGCGGCACCCCTCGCCGCGGACGCCACGGTCTACGCGCGCTGGTTCACGGTCGCGCAGGCCACCACGACGGTCGAGGTCACGGCGAGCGACACGACGGTCGACCAGGGCGACACCGTGACGCTCACGGCCGAGGGTTTCGACGCCGACGGCACGTCGCTCGGCGACGTCACCGACCTCGCGACCTTTACGAGCTCGGTCGCCACCGATGTGATCGCGGGCAACACCGTCACGTTCCCGACGGCCAGCCCGCACACCCTCACGGCGACGGTGGGCACCGCGACGGGCAGCGTGCTCATCGAGGTCACCCCCGCGGCCGTGCCGACGCCCGACCCGACCGCTCCCCCGGTCGATGGCGGCGCGACGCCCGCTCCCCCGGTGTCCGGCGACCCGGCCGCGCAGCCGCCCGTGCTCATCGGCGGGTCCGGCCTGCCCGTGACGGGTGCGGCCGGCATGATCCCGCTCGGCACGGCGGCCGCCGTGCTGCTGCTCGCGGGTGCCGCGTTCATGATGCTGCGTCGACGCCAGCGACTGGCCGCAGCGTCGACCACGGCGGACGGTTCGCCGTCGTCGTCGTCCGAGGAGGTGTAGCCACGGCTACGGCCTCGGGCTGAGCACAACACCCGACACCCGAGGGTGAGACACGGATGCCCCGACCAGCGCGTTCCTGGTCGGGGCATCCGTTCGTGCGGGCGGCGGTTGCAGCCGCACACAGCGGTCTAGAAGTGGGAGATGCCGTAGACGGGGGCGGTGGGCGCGAGCAGTCCGCGCAGACGCAGGACCGCGCCGGGCGTGCGCTCGTCGAGCAGGCCTGCGGCGCGCAAGGTCAGAGGGTCGACGCCGCCCAAATACAGCGACGCCAGGGCGGGGGCCTCGAGTGAGACATCCGGATTCGCGTTGTCGTCACGCTCGACCCGCGCCGTGCCGCCGGCAATGCGCAAGCGATAGGTGCCCTCGGCATAACCGAGCGCGTCAGTGACGGCCAGCACGATCTCGCCCTCGCCCACATAGCTGCGCGCCTCGAAGGCCCGAACGACGTCGAGGATGCGCAGCCACAGCAGATCTTCGATCTCGGTCGGCTTCACCAGCCGCGCATCGGTGAGTGCCCAGCGCAGCGGCCCCTCGGCCGGGGCGCCGTTCCACTCGACCCGGTCGTTCAGGTCGATCGAGGCGAGCAGGTCCCAGAGGCCCAGGTAGGCGTCGTCGTTGGTGGCGACCAGTTCGATCACCTCGAGCGTCTGGGTGTCTTTGTAGACGTCGCGGATCTTGTAGGACACGTAGCCATCGATGGCTCCCGACGGGTCATAGTGAACCGCCGCGTTGACCGTGAGATCTTCGTCGCCCTTGTCGTAGCGCACGCCGCTGATGTGATCCCAGTGCCGGTTGTGCTGCTCGACCGAGCCGGGGTGCGTGGCGTGGAACTCGGCGAATACGGCCGGCGCGATCTCGGTCAGCTGGGCGGCCTCGACGAACTCGGAGCGGCCCTTCGGCGTGACGAGCAGCTTGAAGCGCGAGTCGGTGATGACGCTCACATGGTGCAGCCAGGTGGCCGCGCCGAACCCGAAGCGGCGGTAGATGGTGGCCTCCGACGCGGTCAGGGCGGCGACGGCGAACCCGGCGTCGGCTGCGGCGCGCAGGTTGTCGGTCATCATGTGGCGCAGCATCCCCTTGCGGCGGTGGGTCGGGCGCACCGTCACGTTCGACACGAGGTGCACGGGCAGCAGTTCGGGGGCGCCCACGTTGAGCGTGCTCGTGAACGACGAGAACGTGGCGACCGGGATGTCGGTGCCGAGCGCGTGCGTCGGAACGTTGCGGGCATACACGCCCACGAGTTCGCGACCGTCGGCGACGAGGTCATGCGCGGCGTCGTCGAGCCTCTTACCGGTGAGCCGAGAGTCGTGGAATCCGCGCGCCTCGGCGTTGAGCCAGGCGGCCGTGCCGGGCTCCGCTCCCCCTTCCGGCGTAACCGCGGCGGGGAAGGAACGGACGTCGTACTCGTCGAGAAAACCCATATATCCATCGTAGGGCGGATGGTGTCGCCCGCGCTCGGCCCATAACGTGGGGATGTATGCGCATACGTGCGCTCTGTTTCCAGACCCGAACCCGGAACGAGCAATGAAGAAACCCCTCAAAATCACTCTGATCGTCGTCGGCGTCCTCGTGGCGATCCCCGTCGTCTTCGTCGGCACGACCGCCACCGTCAACGCCGTCGCCACCAACGTGGAGGCCGCCGACCGCCAGGTCTACGGCGAGCTGGTCGACGTCGACGGCAAGAAAATGAACGTCGTCGACCAGGGTTCGGGCAACCAGACCATCGTGCTCCTGCCGGGCCAGGGCACGCCCTCCCCCGCCATCGATTTCGCGCCCCTCATCGACGCGCTCGACGACACCTACCGCGTCATCACGGTCGAGCCCTTTGGTTACGGCCGCAGCGACGACACCGACACCCCGCGCACCACCGCCAACATCGCCTCCGAGGTGCACGAGGCCGTCTCAGCTCTGGGCGTGGACGAGTACGTGCTGGCCGGCCACTCGATCGCGGGCATCTACGCGCTCGAGTACGTCGAACGCTTCCGCGGCGAGGTGACCGCTTTTGTCGGCATCGACACCAGCGTCCCCGGCCAACCCGGCATGGATGCTGAGCTTCCGCTCGGCCTCTTCGGCACGCTCAAGAATCTGGGGCTCGTGCGCCTCATCGCGGGTCTCAGCGACGACCCGTATGCGGGCTCGCCCTACACCGCCGAGCAGAAAGAGCAGCTGGCCCTCTTCGCGAACAAGAACTCGATGAGCCCCACCATGCTCAACGAGATGGAACACATCGCCCCTAACTTCGCCGAGGCCGAGAGCCGCACCTTCCCCGCAGACCTGCCGGTCCTCCTCTTCGCGCAGCAGAACAACACGGGCGTCGAGGGCTGGGCCGAGCTGCACGAAAAGCAGGCCGCCCATGCGGAGCGCGGCGAACTCATCCTGCTGGACGCCGATCACTATCTTCACCACACAAAGTCGCCCGAAATCGCGGAGGCGATGAAGCGGTTCTTGAGTGGGGCTTCGGCCTGATCACTACCCGGGCAGAGTCGCCGCTCGAATTCGCGGCGGCTTTGCCCGTTCGTGCCGCAGTCGCCTAGCTAGCACTGCGGCTGCGACTGCGGCTGCGGCTGCGGCTGCGGCTGCCTAGGCTGCGCGCACTGCAATCTCACCCGGTTCGGCTCCGGCAGCGCCAAACTCGAGCACGTGGTTGGCCACCTTGTCGGTGAAGAACCGGTCGTGGCTCACAACCACGACGGCGCCCGGGAAATGCACGAGCGCGCGCTCCATAACCTGAGTGCTGGCGAGATCGAGGTGGTTCGTGGGCTCGTCGAGCAGCAGAACGGATGCCCCTGACAACAGACACTGCGCCATAGCCACGCGGGCCCGCTGACCACCCGAGAGTTCGCGAATCCGCTTCTTCTTATCGGCCTCCGAGAACTGGAACATGTCGAGGAAGCGGCCGACCGACTTGCGGGTCGCCGTCAGGGCGAGGCTGTCGGGGTAGGCGTTCACGGCGTGCGTGACGGTGTCGTCGTCATCCAGCTCGTCGAGCACACGGTTGTAGGAGACGACCTTCACGCCGCCGGCCCACGCCGCGCTGCCCGCATCCTGCTTTTCCTCGCCCGTGAGGACGCGCAACAGGGTGCTCTTGCCGCTGCCGTTAGCGCCGAGGACGACGATGCGGTTGCCGCGGCGGATCTCGAGGTCGAGGCCCTCGAAGAGCGTGCGGGCGCCGTAAGACTTCGTGAGCCCGACGATGCGGCACAGGACATCCTTGACGTGCAGACCCGAGTAAATCTCGGTGATGATGTCGTCGACGGGCCGCGGCGCGCGAGACTTCTTCACGTTGGCGAGCTGTTTGCCCAGCCCCTTGCTCGACGCCTTGGCGGCCTCGCGACGGTCGGCGATGCCCTCGGCCTCGAACGCCAGCAGCTCGTTCTCGTGTTTGAACTGCGCCTCGAGCGTCTTCAGCCGGAACTGCTTCTGCACGATGTATTCGGCGAAGTTGCCCGGGTATTCGTGCAGGTGGAAGTTCTCGACCTCCACGATGCGCGTCACGACGGCGTCGAGGAACTTGCGGTCGTGCGACACGATGATGGCGGCGCCCTTGAAGTCGCGGAACCAGTTCTCGAGCCATTCCACGCCGGCCACGTCGAGGAAGTTGGTGGGCTCGTCGAGCAGCAGGATGTCGGGCTCCTCGAGCACGATTTTCGCGAGGGCGGCTCGGTTGCGCCATCCGCCGGACAGCTCGTCGATCGCACACGTGCGGTGTGCCTCGGTGAAGCCCAGCGTGGTGAGCGCCTGGTCGATCTTGCGGGTGTAATCCCAGCCGTCGAGGCGTTCCATCTCGCCGAACAGTTCGGCCTGGCGCTCGATCAGCGTGTCGAGCGCTCCCCCGTCGGCCCCTTCGCCGATAGCCAGGTCGATGGAGGCCAGCTCATTTTCAACAGCGTGCACGTCGGCGAACAACGCGTCGAGCACCTCGGTGATCGTGGCGCTGCCATCCAGCTCCGAGAACTGAGAGAAATAACCGATCCGGATGCCGGCCTCGACGCTCACGGTTCCCGAATCGGGTTGCACCTGATCGAGCACGAGTTTCAGCAGCGTGGTCTTGCCCGACCCGTTCCGCCCGATGACGCCGACGCGGTCTTTGTTCTCCAACCGAAAAGACGCCTCCCGCAGGATCTGCGTGTTCTCGTACCGCACCTCGACATCATTCAAACGAACCAAGCTCACGCCGGACGCCCTCTCACCTTGGGTATTCACGCCGGACTGGACGAACCGCAGAAGCGCGGTCCAGCCATCCGGAAAGTCGTCGGGCTGCGCCCGCTCCCCCCAAGGCTATCCAGCATTAGCTGAACCATTGCTACGGTGTCACTGTGACCGAGTCTTCCAGCAAGGATGCCCTGCGCGCCTTCGTGGCCGAACGTGACTGGGCCCAGTTCCACACTCCCGAAAATCTGGCGAAGAGCATCTCAATCGAGGCCGCCGAGCTACTCGAGTGCTTTCAGTGGAACTCCAACGCTGAGACCGCAGATGTCCAGGCCGAACTGGCCGATGTGTTGACCTATTGCTTCCTCCTCGCCGACCGACTGGGCGTCGACCCCGATGAGATCGTGCTCGACAAGTTGGCCGTCACGCGCGCAAAATACCCGGTCGAGAAAGCTCGCGGTCGAAGCGACAAATATGACCAGCTTTGAGATCGAGCGCCTGAGCTTCTCGACAGCGCAGCAGAAGGTATGGGCCGAGTCGGATGAACGGCACCGCAACTGGCCGGTCGTCTACACGATCGATTCGGGCTCGACCGGCGCTCAAGAGATCTACGTCGGCGAATCGCTCAACGTGGCCAGTCGGATGCGGCAGCACCAGCAGACCGGAACGAAATCTCACCTCACCGACGTTCGACTTGTCATCGATGAGACCTTCAACAAGTCGGCAGCACTGGACCTCGAGTCTTACCTGATCCGGTTTTTGGCGGGCGACGGGCGTTTCCGTGTCCTCAACCGCAACGACGGCATAACGGATGCGGAGTACTTCGGCCGGCAGGGCTACCAAGCAACCTTCGCCGAGATCTTCGACGAGCTGTTCCAGCAAGGACTGTTCACGCGCACGATTCCCGAGATCGTCAACTCCGACCTCTTCAAGCTGTCACCTTTCAAGTCTCTCAACGTGGACCAGGCGGCCGCGGTCGAGGACATCCTGGAGGGACTGTTTGCCGATCTCCGCTCGCATACCGCCAGCATGAGCGTGATTCAGGGCGACCCGGGCACCGGCAAGACGATCGTGGCGATTTACCTCATGAAGCTCATTCGTGACATCGCAGACTCGACCGGCGCTGAAGACCTCGACGCGGATTCGGTATTTTCGGAGTTCTTCTTGGGTGATTCCCCCAAGCTGTTGCGCGATCTTCGTATCGGCTTGGTCGTCCCGCAGCAGTCGCTGCGCAAATCCATCGAGCGTGTTTTCAAGCGCACCCCCGGCCTCACGACAACGAGGGTCATGACACCGTTTGAGGTCGGCGGCGATCCCGGACACTTCGATCTCCTCATCGTCGACGAGGCGCACCGCCTCAACCAGCGTGCGAATCAGGCCTCTGGCCCGCTCAACAAGAAGTTCACCGAAATCACCGAAGCGCTTTTCGGTTCAAACGACCTGCATAAGACGCAGCTCGACTGGATCTTGGAGAAGAGCACGCACCAGATTTTTCTGCTGGATGCCGCGCAGAGCGTTCGTCCCGCCGACCTCCCGCCCGCAGCCGTCGAGAAACTGGTTGCGACAGCGCAGTCGTCCTATCGTCTGTATCCTCTGACGTCGCAGATGCGAGTTGCTGGCGGCAGCGATTACATCGAATACGTCGGCCGCATTCTGAGTGATGAGCGGCCTCGCCCTGAGGCTTTCGACAACTATGACTTCCGTCTCTTCGACGACCTCGCCGATCTTCGTGACGAGCTCGCAGAAAGAGAGGCGCAATTCGGGCTAGCGCGTCTCGTCGCCGGTTACGCCTGGCCTTGGAACAGCAAAAAGGATTCCGCCGCTACGGACATCGAGATCGACGGCATCGAACTCCAATGGAACCAAACGCAGAAGGACTGGATCAACTCATCAACCTCCGTTTTCGAGGTGGGATCTATCCACACCGTCCAGGGCTATGACCTCAACTATGCGGGTGTGATCATCGGGCCGGATCTTCGGTTCGATGTCGAGCAAGATCGCATCATGTTTGATCGGGCGCACTACTTCGACAAGAAGGGCAAGGAGAACAACCCGGCTCTCGGCCTGACCTACTCCGACGAGGATCTACTCCAGCTGGTGAGGAACATCTATCGGGTGCTCCTCACTCGAGGGATGCGGGGAACCTACGTCTATGTCTGTGATGAGCCGCTTCGTGAGCACCTCAGGCAACTGTTCGTATCTCCGTCCAAACGAGCGCGAACGGCCAACCTCGTGACTGAAGCCCAGGAATCGGCTCCCCATATCCAAGGATAAAGACTAATCCTTGGATATGGTTGCCCTATGAGTGAGGTTAGCGGGTCCGTAGGCATGCCAGATAGCACCTGGCCGCCGACGACCTACGAGAGCCGACCGTGGGTGCGCTCAGGGGACGAGCTGGGTTCGCGTCGGCGAATTCGGGCAGCTGCGGGGCCGTACGACGCTGCCGTCCCACCGTTCATCTCAAGCGTTCCCGCCTCGTTGCCCTCCGATTTAGCGGCACTCGCCGACGATGCGGGTAGGGAACTCACGCGATTCGATGTCGAGGTCGGCGGGTTGTCTGCCCCCGTCTCTTCAATCTTGCTCCGGACGGAGTCCGCTTCCAGTTCCGAGGTTGAAAACCTCACCTCGAGCGCCAAACAGGTCGCGCTGGCTGAGATCGGTGACTCCTCATCGGGGAACGCGATCCTCGTGGTCGGAAACGTCGCCGCGATGCAAGCTGCTATCGCCCTCGCCGCCGATCTGGGTCCTACGGAAATTCTCGAGACGCATCGGGCTCTCCTCGAGAAGTCCGATCCCGACATCGTCGGAAAGTGGCGTGATGACCAGGTATGGATCGGCGGCGGATCGATCTCCCCGCACAATGCCACGTTCATTCCTCCGCATCACGATCGCGTGCCGGGGCTGATGGACGACGTGATGAAGTTCGCCCGTCGCACCGATCTGCCGGTAATCGCGCAAGTGGCTATCGCCCACGCGCAATTCGAATCCATCCACCCGTTTCCTGATGGCAACGGGAGGACCGGCCGAGCGCTCGTACAGGGCATGTTGCGAGCCGGTGGTGTCACGAAAACCGTTACTGTCCCCGTCTCAGCCGGCCTCCTCGGAGATACCGAGGGCTACTTCGGCGCGCTAACTGCATACCGGAACGGCGACGTCAGGCCGATCATCGAGACGATGGCGGAAGCGTCGTTCGCGGCCATCCGCAACGGCAGAATCCTTGAACAAGACATCACCTCGCTTTCGGCGAGGTGGGATGAGACCGTTCGAGCGCGCAGAGACTCTTCCATCCACCCGCTCAAGACACTTCTGCTTCGACAGCCGGTCGTCACGGTGGCGATCGTCGCGCGCCAACTCGAGGTGAGTCTGGCGACGGCGGAGAGCTCGGTTCAGAAGTTGGTGGACGCCGGCGTGCTTTTTCAAACATCGAAAGGCAGGCGCAATCGCTATTTCCAGGCCACCGACGTCCTGACAGCGCTCGACGCCTTCGGAGCTCGGGCTCGCCGCCAACGCCCGGGCCGTTGACTACAATCGTCTCGCCCACACCGCTTCGCCATACCCGACGCTGAACGCCCTAACAATTGGCGCAGGTGCACCTCGGGCTAACCGCAGTGGTCGCTATGACCGATTCGACCGGCCAGCGAACAGGGCGTGCAGAAGCGGCAACGCCGACACGCACATCAGCACGGTGCCAAATACAACATCGTCGGCACGGACGATGGCGCCTGCCACGAGCAGTCCCCCGAAGAGCACAGCTGAGACGATGCGACGGGCGGTTCGCTCGATGCGGGCGACCCGCCGCTCGAGGCGCGGGCTCTCGACCGAAAGCGTGCCCTGCTCGAAGCGGGTGACGAGGCCGTCGAGGCGCCCGGGCAGGCGCACGGCGAGGGTGGCGGCATCCAAGGCTTTGCGGCCGAGGTCTTGCACCACGTTGCCGCGTTCGTCGCGGATGAGGCGTTGGGCGTAGGGCTCGACCGAGTCCCACAGGTTGAAGGCGGGGTCGAGCGAGCTGCACACGCCCGAGACGAGCGACATGGCGCGGATGATGAGCAGGAAGTTCTCGGGCAACTGGAACGGCAGCGACCGCACCACGTCACCGAACTGTTCGGCGAAGTCGCGGAATTCTCGCGGATCGACTTCGCGCAGCTCGGCGAACCCCATGCCGCCGAAGCGGGCGAAGAGCTGCGTCATCCCACGCTCGAGCTCGTTGGTGTCGGCGGTCGGCAACAGCACACCCACATCGCGGATGGCGTCGACTAAACCCTTGCCATCGCGCGAGGCGGCCGCGATGAGCAGTTTGCGCAAGCCACTCCGGGTGTTGCTGGGGACCTCGCCCATCATGCCGAAGTCGATGAAGGTGAGCTTCCAGCCGCGTGCGGCCGCGGCATCCGTGCCCTCTGCCGCATCGGCGAGCCCTGCAGCGCCAAGCCCTCCAGCCGTGCCCCCCGCAGGGGAAGCATCCGACCGCGCGCCAGCACTCGAATCAGACCGCGCCACCGGCGTGACGAAGATGTTGCCGGGATGCGGGTCGGCATGGAAGAACCCATTAGTAAACAGCTGATCAAACATCACGGCCGCAAACACGGGCGCAACCTCAGCCGGGTCGATCCCGGCAGCCCGCAACGCCTCACGGTCATTGATCTTGATCGCGGTCACGTCTTGCAACGTGAGCACGCGTCGGGTCGTCCGCTCCCACACGATGGCGGGAACATCCACGCGATCGTCGCCGACGAAGTCCGCCGCAAAGCGTTCCGAGTTGGCGGCTTCGTGCAGGTAGTCGATCTCTTCGAGGCTGGTGGCGGCAAACTCTTCGACGAGGGCGGGCATGTCGACACGGTCGTAGACGAGGCGCACGTGGCTCAGCCATCCGCCCACTTTGCGCAGCGCCTTGAGGTCGACGTCGACGATGGTGTCGATGCCGGGTCGCTGCACTTTGAGCATGACGTGGGTGAGCCCCGAGTCGGCGGCGGCGATGGGTGTCAGCTGCGCGCGGTGCGCCTGCCCGAGGGATGCGGCGGCCACGGGCACTTCGTCGACCCAGGTGAACGCCTGCCAGAGTGGCATGCCCAGTTCGCGTTCGGCGAGGGCGCGGATGGCGGGGAACGGCACCGGCGGCACCTCGTCTTGCAGCCCTTCGAGTTCGGCGGTGATTTCGGGCGGCAGCACGTCGAGGCGCGACGACATGAACTGTCCTACCTTGATCATGAGCCCGCCGAGGTCGACCGCCAGCACATGGAATTTGCGAGCAAACTTCTTCATGCGCCGCGTGCGGGTGCGTTCGGCGATTTTGTGCAGGCCGATGCGCGGCAGGAACAGCTCGTAGAACCAGGTCACCGCGAGGTGGTAGCTGGCGAACCGCAGGATGCGGCGATAGCGGGCTTTCGTGTTTCCGGCGCCCGCTCTCGCCGCCGCCTCTGCGTCAGCTTCGGCGTGTTGTCGACCCGGCCGAGCCGATGTCACCCCGGTCAGTCCTGAGCGAGGATCGAGTAAAGCCGGCGGCGTGCCTCATCGAGCACGTCCACGGCCTGCTTCACCTGCTCGGGCGAACCGGTGCGGCCCACCTGCGCGGCGGCCTGTGCGAGCTCGACGCCCGCCTTGGGCAGCGCGGTGAATCCGGTCTTCTCTTCGCTGGCGGCGCTCTCCCACGGTGCAGATTCGGTGTGGGATGCGGCAACCTCACGCCCGGCCTCGGTCAACGCATACGTCTTCCGCCCGTTCGATTCTTCGGCGCCGATGAGTCCTTCGTCGCTCAACAGCTGCAGCGTCGGATAGACGGAGCCGGCGCTCGGCTTCCAGCTGCCGCCGCTGCGCTCTTCGATTTCGCGGATGATCTGGTAGCCGTGCATGGGACGCTCGGCGAGCAGGGCCAGGACGGCCGCGCGCACGTCGCCGCGACCCATGCGGGTGCCGCCGCCGACGCGCTTTTCGAAGTTGGCGCGCAACTGCTCCATCGTCTGCCACATGCTGTCGGCGTTGACTCCGCCGAAACCACCGGTCGGGAACGAACTAGCCATGATGTTCTCCTCGCATAATTGGATGTCGAACGATACTCAACGATATGTCGCTCACGCTCGTGCGACAAGGGTTTGTCGGTCACGCACATCCAACTCACGGCCAGCTAGCGCGCGGCGAGAATGCAGAACTCGTTGCCCTCGGGATCGGCCAGCACCACCCACGACTGCTCCCCCTGCCCCACGTCGACGCGCGTCGCGCCGAGCCCGATCAGCCGGTCTACTTCGGCCTGCTGATCGTCGGGCACCCAGTCGAGGTGCAGTCGGTTCTTGATGCGCTTCTGATCGGCAACCCTCACGAACATGAGCGTCGGCGTCTGGCCGGGCGCAGGCGCGAGTTCGGCTCCGTCCTCATCTTCATCGATAACCTGCCAGCCGGTCGCCACCTCCCACCAACGGGCGAGAGCGGATGGTTCGCTGCAGTCGATGACAACTTCTTCGAGACGGAGAGACATGTGCCCAGGGTAGAGCGGCCAGGCATTGAAGCGCAGCCTCTGATCCGCACATTCCGACCCGGCACTCTTTTTCTGGACGCCAGGCCGCACGTGTAGCACTTGCAAGCAGGTCCAACACGCCGCCTCGACTAACCTGTGTGCTCGGTCGCCCAGCATCTATATCGGAGAAGACTTCATAATGCACGAATGGACAACGAAATTGCTCGCTGCCTAGAGGTGGAAAGCGGGACTCGCGTGAGCAGACGATCGCGAGTTCACACGAAGACAACCGACCGATAGCGCAAGACGACTTTGTCAGAGCTGTTGGCTGCGGCGTGGCACCCCCTCGTTCGCTTGTAAGCAGCACTCCGTCTGGCGCAACGACAAATCAGTCACTCAACGGATCTCAGCCGCGTATCTTCGTAATGAGAAATACGGCCGATGATCTCCTCCGCGAAAACGCGGCATTGAGCCCGCTGTGCCTCCCCGAGGACCTCTGGTCTACCGTGCGCCAGGGGCGCCCGGTACTGGGACAACCCTGTCATGACATTGCGCCAATATGCCTTGTCGTGCGTACTGAATACCGGTGTGAATAATGCCCATTCGACTTGAATAATCGTCCAAAGGTCCCCCGGATACGTGTAAGAAAGCCATGGCGCCTGACGGGCAAACATCTTCATGTCGCGCGCTTGTTTGAGGAGCGCTTCGGAATGTGCTTTTTGAACGCCTTGATTCTTCCTAGCTACCGTGGAGGCCCAATCATCTCCATGCTCGTTGCTGAGAGTGTTCTCGACCAGGCCTCGCAGGCGCACCTCCGCGTTACCCAGCACGCCCCATGGATTCATGCTCCAGGTCCGGTAGCGCAAAGCGTCGCGGAAGAGTTGTTGGTCCGCCAGGGAGGCGGAGCTCTCAGGAGATTCGCCCGGAACGGGAACGATTCCGAGCATTTCTAATTCTTGCTTCTTGAAAAGCAGGTCCTCCACAATTGGGCCGAGTACATACTGAGCAGCCGCGTCGAGGAGGGTTAGATCACTGAGGTGGTCTAACACGCGCGTCGCGATCCTGACGCGCTCCATGTCCGCGGAGGGATCAGGGGAAACATCTGGTCTCGTGGTCAACCAATACTTGGCAAGCACAGGATGCCCACCTGACCAGTGAAGACAACCCTTTCTTTCCTCAGCACTGAGGCCGCCCGCGCCCGGGCCCAAGTCATCGAGATCGGCATCCCTCAAGCCGCCCAAGTATTGCGTGTAACAGACGCTTGCAAGCGTTGATATTCCGGACACCGCAGTCTCTATGGACTCCAACGGACGACGGGAGATCATCAGGGCTGTGCAGTGGAGCGACTCGGGGCGGTGCACTAGTTCGCGAAAGAGGAGCAAGAACTCGAGGGCATCATCAAACTGCAGGACGCGATCGAACTGGTCCAGCACAAAGACATACCGATGATTTGAGGAGGTGAGACACGATCGAACGGATCGCCAAACATCCCTGATCGCGGTGGAGGATGACTTCGAATGTTCCTCCGTGCAGTTCAGGCCATCTAGCAACTCGTTGAAAACGCCCATACCTGACGATGTAGTTGATAGGTCGACCCTAATGACCGGCTGCGAAGCCGAACGTAATAGGCGTTCAACTTGATCCCCAATCCATGACTTTCCAGAGCCTGGGCTGCCATGTATTGCAACATTGGCGGGAGCAGCCAGGAGTGCTCGTACTCGTTCGGGTATGTCACTTCTGTTAGTCATCGCTGATGTCTCCTCAGGTAGTCGGCATAAAGGAGGACGCGGATCGAGACGCCGTTCTCGTTAAAGTGCAGAACCCCGCGGAGAAGTAGGTCATCGAGGGCCTGGTTTTGTCGAGCGTCAAGCTGAAGGTTCTCAATCGGGACTGGGCTGTTTTGGCTGCCCGATAGATTTGCGATTCGGCGCAAAACGGTTTGCGAACGCTCAGTACCGTCAGACTCTTCCTCACCTTCAACTTCCGACACGAGGGTGTGAGTGTTGTCGGCCGTGATCAAGCAGTCAAATTTGTGGGCTTCGATACGGTCGCGCCCAGATAACAAACTCTCGACGGCCTCCTCGACGTCACTCTGTGTAACCTCTGAGCGGTTATGAGAGTTCACAAGAGTGATCACACGATCACACAAGATTTGCGTGAAGAAGGGGTGACCACCCGTATAAGACGCGATGGTGCTCAGCGCATACCCGGTATATCGGCTACTGCCTACGGGCGTCCGGATGGGCAAGTCCGCGAGGTTCTGAGCTTCGTCAATCGTCAGGTAGTCAAGCTTTCGCGTTGACATCACGCTGAACTCGTTCGGGTAAGACTCGAGAAATCTTGGCATTGTGTCTTGGCCAATGAGAAGTGCCGAAAACAGTCTGGACTCGAGGAGTCCCTTGAGCTGACGCATGAAGTCTTTCAACTCATTGTGTTCCGAGGGATCGATGCCGCGGCGCCTCAGAATTTCGTGAATGTAGGTGAATTCATCGACGACTACGACGAACGCGATGCCCGACGAGCCTGTCGATCGCAACACTGAGCGGCCCGCTTCCAAGGCTCTTTGGAAGCTTCGCAAAGGGCGGCTGGCTATCGCGGCGGTGTCCGGCCAGCGGTCCAACAACAATCGAGACGTTTCCGCGGGAAGCGCACGGTCAATCTGAACGCGGAACTGATCCAGAATCTCTTCAACGAAGTCCACTGTCATGCTGTGGCGGTCGATAATCCCCATCGAGAGCGAGGCCACAATAGCTCTCTTATCAAGCAAGCGCTTCTTGACCTGCTCCAACACACTCGACTTGCCGGTTCGCTGCTGTCCGTATAGAGCGAAGCACATGCCTCCGGGCGTCTTGCCGAGATCTCGCACAAGATCATGTATTAACCCGTCGCGGCCGAAAAACATTTCAGGTTGCGACACAGGCAGACCGCCTGCGTACGGCCTGTAAGGATTCGGGATTTCCGTACGCGCCTCGTTGCCCTGGATACTCAACAAAAGCGTCTGCCTTGGCGTTGTGCGGACCTGTCCGTCTGGCGTCACGTAGCGCAGATGAGCGTCGATGCGGATGTCCGATCGTGCCCCCTGCTTACGGTTATCTCGAAGCCGCACGGTTAGGGTCGTTTTCTGACCACCGATGAGTTGTCGAATCATTTCGGCTCGACCGATCAACCCGAGATTTCGGTACTTGTCGAGCACAACCGTTACGTCGCTGAGTTCTGGCGCTAACTGATCGAGCGTTATCCGGATGGGCAAGTCGAACTCATGGTCACTCCCCCGCGTTACATTGACGCGATCTCCCGTCACGATCATCGGCGGATGCTCTACTTTGGTGCTGACTTTTCGCCTGTAGTCTTCGTGTTCGGCGATCAGTCGCTGCAGCGCGGCTTGAAGCACGACTGTGAGCGCATTAGACGAAGTCTGACGCGGTCGTCTGCTCGCCTGGCGGATTGCATCCGCCGCATATCTTCCCGGGCCTTTCGCGCTCACATGGTCGGCGTACGTCATTTGCTCCTCGACCGCAGTAGCAACTTCGAGCAGATCCCGAACGAGGCTCCTGTTGAGCGTAGAAGATACGCCGCCGCGAACGATCTCGAGTTGGCCTCGAAGCAATCGGACCCGCGCTATAGCTCGCTGTTCATCATCAAGGCCTTCCAACGTTCGCCGAAGTTCACGCGCTATGTCGCCCTGCGACCGGCTGCGGGAACTTAGAGCTGCTAGACCAGTTCCTTCTGAGCTCGGACTGCTGAGCGCATTTATTTTTACGAGCGCCTTGATTGGCACAGAGATGGCGCGCCCCCCAGCCATTAGCAAGCGGATTTCTCTTTCGTCAAAGCTTGCTACCTCTGCTTGTACGCGATACATCGAACGAGCGCCAGATAATTCGAACTCCGCCCGCATACCGAGCACCAAGTCTTTATGACCTATCAAATTCCCCCCTCGTCACGGTGACTTCGTTCCGGCTGATGTCATTGGATGAATCGGACCGGATAGGTCATTCAAGCACGCATCACGGAAACCAGACTGGATCGGCACATATCGCGCTCACATTGAGGAGCTTTGTCCTAAGTGAACTGAATTCCGAGGCTCCATTTTCAGGGCTGCCGCTTTCCTACCTGAGGGCTGGGCATGTTTCAGCGCCCGCAGCATTGCCCACGAAAGTGAGTACGCTGCCACATTTGCGAGGTATGCGCGCATATGGCTGATGAGACGATTGCACGCCACCCACTTGCCGCCGACCAAAGGGTCCTCCTGAACGCGCAATGCATCGTTGCCCAGCAGGACGCCAAGGTATTGCGTTGCCCCGACCACCCACCGGGCATCCGCGTTCAGTTTTCAACGAATCTCAAGACCCCAACGTCGTCTAATTTTCTTAAAGATGCCCGAAGAAAGTGCGCAGGATCGACCTGTGGCCGACGGACTCCTTCAAGGGGTTGGTTCCGTTTTCTCGACAGACTCGAACGTCGCAGGCAGTCCGTCTGAGCATTGTCACGACCAAACGATCTAGATTAGCCATCCCAAGCCGGGCGCCTGACGATCGATGTCTATCCTGACGGACCGGCTCCTGACATTGGAAGCACTATACGCCGCCAAGGCTCTGCCACAGCCATGTCGGGAGCGCTGATCTCAGGGGAGAATGAGCGGCTATATCGAGAATCATTGATGCCCGTTATCGCCGAACCCGAGCCATATAGAGCTGTGGCGGCTGCCATCCCGACTTCGTTGGTAGCGTCCACGTTTTGGCGTTGAATCTATCGGACACCGCTGTATAGCCGCTTCGGGCAGGTTCTCCCGAGGTCGGTTAGCGCCCGAGTTTCTTCGCTCGATAGCTGTACCGTTCAACACATGAGCTCAGCGATTCGGCGCATAGGTGAGTGCTGAGACCCCGTTGTTGAGCGAATGCCTTATTGGAGTACATCGGTTCTAACCCGACAGGCTATATGTCACGCAGTCACGCGCGACGCCACTTACGTCAGACGAGGCCGAACAACCGTGCGAAAAAAGTCCCGGAAACTCGTGAGTTTCCGGGACTTCATGGTCGGGCTGACAGGATTTGAACCTGCGACCCCTTGACCCCCAGTCAAGTGCGCTACCAAGCTGCGCCACAGCCCGAAGTCATCCACCGCGAGCGGCGAAGACAACTTGATAATCCTAGCGGATAATTTGGGCGGCTGTGTGCCAGGGCCGGTTACCGCGCGTTCGGTTCGGCGGGAGGGTCGCGGTGGCCGGTCGCGTTCTCGAGCAGCACGGATGTTTGGGCCAGCGCGTTGAGGATCCAGCATTCGACAGCGAGCGCGGCCACGATGGTGGCGAGTGGCCACAACAGTTGGGAGCCAGGGGTCGTGAGCGCGAAGATGAACCCGGTGATTTGCACCAGCGTGACCAGCATGAACATGGTCAGGATCGCGACGTTGTTGCGGCGTTGGCGTCGCGCGACGGAGATGGCGAGGGCGCGGCGGGCTGGGTCGATCCTCTCCCCCGCGGCTGGTGGCGCTTTCTGCAGGCGTGCGAGTTCGTCCGGGAGCATGCTTCCTGCGGTGAGGCCGTCGGTGCGGTTGTCGCGAATGAACCAGGTGGCTCCAAAACCTATGATCACGAAGAATGCGGCGATACCGGCGAGGATGCTGGCGAAGAAGTCCGACGAGAGCGGCGCCGACTCGGGCACGGGGATCAGCGACACGACACCGTAGACGAGGGCAGACGCAGCGACGACGCTCACCAACCCGGTCACGACGCGGTGGCGCGTGAAGAAGAGGGGCGCGGCGACGCGGTAGACGCGCCATCCTTCGCGCCACCAGGTGATGCGGTGCGTGTCGGTCACTCAGGGGTCCTTTCGGTGAACGGCGGGGCGTCTGAGGTGCTCGGGACGTGGGGTGACATCATCCGACTGCTTTCGTGGGCGGGGTGCTGATTGAGACGTCGGGGAGGGTGCCGCTGAACGTGTGGGCGAGGAGCGTGGTGGTTTGGCCAAGCGACCGCAAAGCCGAGAGCGCGAGGAACAGGAACAGGAAGCACTGAAGGAAGATGAGGATCTGACGTGGTGTCATGGCTTCGCCGAGAGACAGGATGGTGATGCCGGAAGTCAGGCCGACGAGGAAGACGGACATCAGGGCTGTGACGGCGAAGGTCAGGGATCGGCGTCGGCGGCGGACGATGGAGATGACGAGGGCTTTGGTGTCGGCATCCACGTGGTAGCCGTCGGGGATGGGGGCTTTCTCGAGGGCTGCGATGACGGGTGGGAGCGGGGTCCAGGAGAGAGCGTCGGCGCGGAGGTCGCGCAGATACCAGACGCCGAGTGCGATGACGATCGAGGCGCCTCCCGCGGCGGCCGCGAGCATGAGGATGAAGGTGCCGGCCGAGAGGCGAGGGTTGGCGGCGAGCGCGATCATTCCGGCGCCCACGAGCCCGCCGACGACGGCCGATGCCACGACGATGAAGAGCAGGGTGAGGATGCGGCGCAGCGAGAAGAACTGGCGCACGCTGCGAGCGTAGAGGCGCCAGCCTTCGGACCACCAGTTGCGCGGGGCGGCTGTGGGATGGTCAAGGTGAGCGCTAGTCATGAGATGGGCCCTGCTGGGTCGTGTCCGGCCGGGCGCTGCCGAGACGGCTGAGGAGTGGGCCGTGCGAGCCCAACATCTTGAGCGAGAGAACGCCAGAAACGGCGTTAGACAGAGCCGAGACCGTGACAAGGACGATTATGAATGGCGGGCCGCCCGCAACGATGAAGAACACCGCCCCGCCGACCAGCAGAAGCGCGAAAGCGAGGTAGGTCAGGATGCCGAACGGAATACGGTCTCGTTGATCGGCGACGATCGCTCGAACAGCGGTTTCGGTCGGCAGATCGGCGAGCGCCGCATCCGTCACGCCTGAGAGAACGCGTCGACTATCTGCGAGTTCGAGACCTTGCGCCCGGGCGGGAACGCGTCCTCGGCGGGTGAAGATGAAACCGATGAGGATGGCTGCCGCGAAACCGATGACGATACCGAACAGGCCAATGAAGAGCTCGGCGGGTTCGTCACGGGCGCCCGGAAGGGCGGAGCTGAGCCACCAGCCGAGCACTGCGCCCGCGGTGCCCGCGAGGATGACGGCGGTTAGGCCGTTTTGCCACCTGGGGGAACGGAGCGTGTGTCGAACAGACTCCGCGGTGAGCTGCCATCCGTCGCGCCACCATACGGCGAATGGCGGTTGAGTGATCGCCGCGAACGGCTCTTTCTTGCCAGTCCCCTGCTTGTGGGATGCGCCATCTGTGCTCGAAGTCATGGTTCAGACCGTCCTGTCATCTCGGGAGCTATCGCTCGATACAGGGGCGACCTGCGCGATGTCGACGTCCTCCGGTCCGCCCATGCGACGTCGGAACAGCAACCACGAAACGGCAGCGGCGTTTCGACGCTCTCGCTCATTCAGACCATCCCTCGATCACGTGCGCCACGGCACGGCGGCGGATGAAGACGCGACCGATGAGGATGCCGACCGTTCCGAGGGCGGTGAGGATGAAGGCCCACAGGTAGATGCCTCTCGGGTCGGAGACGGTGAGGTCGTCGGCCGAAATGAGGGATGCTGCGATCAAACCGATTCCTATCAGGAGCGAGGACACGGAGAGGGCGAACAACGCCTCTTCCTTCGGATGTCCGATCGGTACCGAGGGTGGCCGGTTGTCGACGGGCTCCGTGGTGCGGCGGGAGAGAACGAAATGTTCCCGCACGGGGATGATCCAGAGAAACGCGAGCGCCAATGGAAACGCGCCCAGCTGGACGACGAGCACGATCGCGATCACGAAGCAGACGACGAACCCGCCGACATACCACGGCGAGACGTGCCGCCAAAAGCCTCGAGCATGCGTTGGTCGGTCAGGAGCAGGAAGGTTCGTCACGGTCGAGACTCCCCCTCCGCCGTCGTCGAAGGAGCTCTGGATGCGGAGGGCGCCGACGATCTCTCGCGGAGGAGCGCCTCGAGCGCAGCGATGCGGGCCGTCGAGCGACCGAGCGAGCGGAAGCCCAGGAAGAGGCTAGCACCCCCGACCACGATGAGCACGGCTCCCGCCACGAGGCGCAAGTCATGCATCGAAGCGTCATCTTGAACGAGCAACATCGCGTTGTAGGACGTGTAGAGAACGCCCCCGAGAGCAACCGCGATGAGCCCGCTCGGCGCAGTGCGCTGGGACACGCGCAAACGGTCTCTGGCAACGTCGATGAGCCGCGCTTCAGCGTCCTGGCCCCTCTCGGGGAGAACCACCAGCATCCGCACCTGGCCTTCCTCGGCGCGTTCGAGCGCTCGCGGCCTGGTGTCCCTCTCCATCGCTCCGATCAGGCGGATGGATGCGGCGCAGGTAATCGCCAGTGCACCGAAGAACACACCCAACGTCACGACCATCGCGACCGACTGGACGACCGATGCTTCATAAACACCAATTCGGGCGAACAGACCGCTCAACAGCAACCCGCCCACGACGCCGACCAGCGCTCCGACCGCTCCAACGATGACAACCCGTCGACCAGCCGGATGCGGAAACACCCGTCTCACATAATCGGCGATCAGTCGCCAACCCTCGTTCCACCAACCGCTCGGCGACACGTCACTGCGAGGCATCGCGGTCCCTTCTCGAGGCGATCCATCGGCTTGCCAGGATCAACACCAAGCCGGCACCCAGTGTCGCGAGCGACCAGAGCAGGACGGTGGGTGCCGTTTCCGGCGCGAGAGTTTCGGGGTGACGCCACGCGAGCAGAGCCATCCCCGCGCCGATTATGGCGAGTGTGAGTGCAACCGCGAAGCGTGCTTGATCGCGCCATCCACCAGAGGAACGATCGAACCAGACTGCGGGGGCTTCGCTGCCGACGATCCCACGATATTCATCGGCAGCGTCGGCGGCGGCGACACCCTGGGCGCTCGCCGTCTCGACATAGGCGCGCGCGTCGGCCTCATCCTGCCTCGACGATCGCACGTAACCAGCGACGATGGGCAACCACAACAAGGCGAACCCTGCGGGGAACGGCCCGATCGCGAACAAGACGAAGAATCCGACCGCGGTCGTGATCGCCGCGCCACCCACGTACCACCACGGTATGTGGCGCCAGACGCCCGATCCGGACGGAAACTCACGCTCGGCTGCGCGCTCAGGCATCCGCTCAGACATGCGTCACTCGGGATGGGAGGCCGAATCGCTGGTGCGCGACGGGTTCGATCAAGCCGAGACGCCAGTCCGTGAGACCGAGCGTGCGAACGCTGACCAGCTGGAGGCCGACCATGACCACAATCGTTGCCGCCCAGACACGGCCGACCACGCTGATCTCGCCGCTGGCGGAGACGTTGGTCGCAACGAGCGCGATCCACAAACCGATGAGCAGACCGTTGCCGACGATGCTCGCCGATAACGTCGAACGATGAGTCCGCAGAAAATCGGTGACCCGCGCGAGCGTCGCATCGTCGGCTTGCGGCGCTGTGGACGGGTTACGACGCAGAGCGCGATTGCGTGCTCGGTCGACGCGCGAGCTGGTTCGAGGTCGCGGCTGGAGTTCGTATTCGAGCATGGTTGCGCTGCAGATCGTCAGGGACACTCCAAGTAGCGCGCCGCCTCCCGCCGCCACCGCGGCCCATCCGACAATCAACGTGTTCAGCCCGCCCGCAAGCAGCACATCGAAACCAAGAGAGGCACTCCCGACGAAGATCGCCAGAACCAAACCAATCACGATCGCCATCGTCCGCCGACGCCCCCGCAGCACGTAGGGCACATACCCCGCGACAAGCCGCCACCCGGCGCGCCACAGTGCGGCCTCGCTCGGGCGCTCAGGTGCGCTCATGACTCCCCCTCATGTCATCAGCACACTAGCGCGTCGGCGTGTCGGGGCGGGATGCTTGCGGGAAAACGCTCGAGATTGTAACGAGGCGGGTACTCAGCCGTCGACGCGGGCCAACCACTGCGCGAGCAGAGACTCGAGCTGTCTGACATCCGCCGCGGGCATGCCCTCGAGCAGCCGATGCTCGTTTGCGATGTGGTCAGTGAACGCCGCGTCGATCACGTGCCGCCCTTCAGCCGTCAGGGCCACCACGCGCCCGCGCCCATCCTCGGACGAGGCCCGGCGCGTGACCAGCCCGGCACTCTCGAGCCGGTCGATGCGTTTGCTCATCGCACCGGTCGTGACCATGGTGTGCTGTGCGAGCTCGCCGGGTGCCCGCTCGAAGGGTTCACCGGCGCGGCGCAGGGCGGCCAGCACGTCGAACTCCCCCTCGGTCAGGCCGTGTTCGCGATAGACGACCGTGATCTCGTCCGTCAAGAGGGCCGCGAGTCGATGCAGGCGCCCGAAGACACCCTGTGGCGACACGTCGAGGTCGGGGCGCTCACGCTCCCACTCGGCCTGGATGCGGGCAACGTGGTCGTCGCGGCCATCGCGGTCCTCGCTCCCGGCTCGGTCGTCGCGCACAGCACGCCGTTCGCGCCCAGCGCGTTCCTTGGGGTCATCGCGCGGGGAACCCGATTTCACACTCATGCGTTCACTATACCTTCCCGGGAAGCTATATTAACTTCCATGGAAGATAAATGGCGCTGGGTCCTGATCACCGCTGTCGCACCCATCGCGTGGGGCAGCACCTACTTCGTGACGAAACAACTCCTCCCCGCCGACAGCCCGCTCTGGGGAGCCGCCATCCGCGCACTCCCGGCAGGCATCCTGCTCATGCTGCTCGCCCGACGTCGGCCGCGCGGCGTGTGGTGGTGGAGGTCCGCGGTGCTCGGCATCCTCAACGTCGGCGCGTTCTTCGTGCTGCTCTATGTGGCCGCGCAATTGCTGCCGTCGAGCGTCGCCGCGAGCATCATGGCCGCCGGGCCCCTCGTCATGATCGGCCTCGCCTGGGCCCTCGCCTCGGAACGCCCCGTGCCCCGCGTCGTCGCCGGCGCACTAATCGGGATGCTGGGCGTGCTCCTCATCGTCGCGACCTCGTCCACGGGGGTCAACGCCTGGGGTGTCGTCGCTTCGGCGAGCGCCATGGTGATGTCGGCGCTCGGCTACGTACTCTCGAAGAGGTGGGCGAGCGACATCCCCGTCTTGTCGCTGACGGCATGGCAGCTGCTCGCGGGCGGCGGTGCCTTGACGATAGCGGCGCTCGCATTCGAGGGCGCTCCCCCGGCGCTCGACACCGGAGCCGTCCTCGGTTTCGCCTACGTCAGCGTGATCGCGACGGCCCTGGCGTTCTGGTGCTGGTTCACGGGCCTCAAACGTCTGAGCGCGGGAACGGTCGGCGTCGTCGGCCTGCTCAACCCCGTCACGGGCGTGCTCCTCGGCACGATCTTCGCGGCCGAACCTCTGACGATCATTCAGATCGGCGGCGTCATCCTGGTCCTTCTCGGCGTCTTCGTCGGCCAGCAACGATCTACACGTGCAACACCAGAAACAGTCGGTCCCCCGCGCCCAAAAAACGAGCCCGACCGACGCCTTACACGCCAGCCGGGCTCGCCCGAGAGTCAACCGATCAGCAGTCCAGAGCGGGAACGTTGATCGTCACCGTATTCGAAGGGTCGGTCTCAACTCCCGCCGCCGTAACGCCCTTCACGGTGTAAATGAGCGTCTTGGCATCCTGCGCCCACCATTGCGAGCTCGAGAAGGCTGTCGAGAGTGTGCCCGCGTTCAAGCGCGTGTTGCGGATGTTCTTGATATACGTGCCGTTCTCGTAGAGGCGGTACGAGGCAACGGATGCCATGGAGTCAGCCTTCCACGTGGCCTTCAAGTCCAGCCAGGCGTAGGTTCCACCGTTATTACCGCAGTAGCCCACCCGTTCAACCGTCAAAGCGCTCGGCGTCGCGACGGTCCTCTGCACCGGCTGCCACGCGAGCGCCGATGTCGATGTGTCGACGCGCTGCGGCAGAACGCGAAGGTTCGTCCCGTTCTTGGCGATGAGTGCCAGCCGTGGCTGGCCGTTTGTCGCGGGCGAATAGTTCGCGAAGAGGATCGTCGATCCGTCAGGAGACCAAACGGGACGCTGTGCTTGGCTGAGGTTCACGTTCGCGGTCACGTTCACGTAATTGGTTCCGGTCGGCGACATACGCACGATGTCCCAACGGTTCGCGGCATGGCCCTTGGCCAGCAACATGAGCACGCTTGTACCATCGCGCGACAGTTCGGGTTCGGTGAACATGTGACTCTGAGCGGCACCCGTCACAGCGGGAGAAGGCAGTGCGTAGCACGACTTCGAACCGGTCGTTGTGGACAGGGTGCACAGTTGCCGTTCCGAGTTGATGTAAAGAAGCCGGTCCGAGTCGGGATACCACGAGAGGAAGAAGTGCGCGAGGTCGGAACTGTTCGGCAGCGCGACGAGACCCGTGCCATCGGCGTTGACGAGCGCGATTCGCTGCGACGACGGCGAATAGGTGCTGAGGACGACGGCGATCTTCTTGCCGTCCGGCGCCCATGCGGGCGCACCGGCTCGTTCGAACCCCTGGGCTCCCGCTGCGACGATCTTCTTACGAGCCGTGAAATCTTTGTTGGCGGTGAAGACCTCGGTGGGCGCTCCCACGGTGGCCTGACTCTGGAAGGCGATCCGGCCCCCATCCGGTGAGAACGACAGCTGCTCGTCATAGGGTGTCGTACCAGCGAATTTTGGGATGCCTGAGGGCGAACCGTCCGCCTTCAGCGTGTATCCGTAGCCGTTGTAGATGTTCCCATTCGACGTGAGCACGGGCGCCGACGCAGCGGTCGCCGCAGCCGTGGGCATGAGAGCGACCGCGAGCGCCAGAACTGCCCCGCCCGCCAAGACTTGAATAGACCTCTTCTTCACAGCATTCCCCTCTAACCGATCCGACTGACGAACCCTCAATGCGGGATTCGCTCACATCGTGACAGGTGGACAGCGGGACGTACAGGGGCAGTTCTCCCCCGCTAGCCGAGGTTCAAGCGAGCGGCGGTTTTTGACTGGCACGAGGCCGCGCTTTACCTCCTACCCGACATTCGTTGCATGGCGCGGCAATCGCCCCAGGGTGAGTGCCCCGTGCTCAGACCACCCGCCCCGCCGCCTCACGCGCCGCACGCTCGATCTTGTCGTGCATCTGAACCCAGTGCGCGGCATCCGTCGTCGAAATGTTCGGGTCGTTGGGCCCGTTGCCGACCGATCCGTCGATGAGTTCGCGCAGGATGTCGGCGTGCCCCGCGTGACGCGATGTCTCGACCGTCATGTGCACGAGAATCTGATGCAACGTCACGTTGCCGCGCTCCCCCGGCCACCACGGCACACGGCCCGGGGCGTCGATGTCGAGGGCCTCGATGGTGGCGTCGGTCTGCTCGTTCGAGTAGTGGTGGAAGTCGATGATCTCGGCGAGCGACTCGTCGGCCGTGGCCCACATATCGGCGTCCGTCGTCATGTCCCACGCGATCGGGCGGTCGGCGGGGCGCCCGAACACATCCGTGAAGTAGCCCAGCTGCGTGCTGGCGACGTGCTTGACGAGGCCGATCAGGTTGGTGCCGGTGGGCACGAGGGGCCGCCGGGCGTCGTATTCGCCGAGCCCGTCGAGCTTGCCCAGCAGGTCGGCCCGCCTGACTTTCAGATACCCGTGCAGCTGTTCCTTGTGATCCATGCTCCGACTATGCCGCCAACGGTCGCGTTGCGCTAGGTCTGCCGTCAGCGAACCCGGCCGCGTCAGGCGCCGCACCTTGCTTGACTGACCCCATGAGAATCCTCGTTTTGGGCGGAACGGCCTGGCTGGGCGGCGAGATCGTCGCGGTGGCACTCGCTTCGAGACACGAGGTCACGTGCCTCGCTCGCGGCGAGTCGGGTCGTGTGCCCACGGGTGCCCGCTTCGTCAGCGCCGACCGCGACCAGCCGGATGCCTACGCCGGCGTCGTGCCCTCGACATCCGAGCCCTCGGCCGAACGCTGGGATGCCGTCATCGACCTCTCCCGCTCCCTCGACCAGGTGCGAGCCGCCCTCGACGCCCTCGAGCCCCACGCCGACGCCTACCTCTTCGTCTCCTCGACGAGCGCCTACGCCAGCCAATCGGAACGCAACGCCGACGAGGATGCCACCACCTTCCCCGATCCCGACCCCGCCACTCCTGCCGCCGACGTGCCCTACGGCGTCGCGAAGGCCGCCGCCGAGCGAGCCGTCTTGGCAGCCTTCGGCCCCGACCGCAGCACCGTCATCCGCCCCGGCCTGATCGGCGGCCCCGGCGATCCGACGGGCCGCAGCACCTACTGGCCGACCCGTTTCGCGCGCGCGGCCGAAGGAGCGTCCACAACGACGCGTGTTGCACACCCGTCCGACGACGAGCGGATGCCCCCGACCGACGCCCAGCGCCCGGTCCTCGTTCCGGCGGTCCCCGACCTGCCGACGGCCCTCATCGATGTGCGCGATCTCGCCCAGTTCATCGTCACGGTCGTCGAGCGCGGCATCCGGGGAGTCTTCAACGCAACCAGCCCCGCCCTCCTCTTCTCGGAGCACCTCGCGGTCGCGCGCCAGGTCGCCAACCACACGGGCCCGGTCGTCGAGGTCGACGAAAGCTGGCTGCTCGACCACGGCGTCTCCCCGTGGGCCGGCCCGCGCAGCCTCCCGCTCTGGATCGACGACCGTGAGTGGTGGGGTATGAACGACCGCGACGTTGCGCGAGCCCTCGAGGCGGGGATGCAGCTGCGCCCCCTCGCCGACACGCTGACCGACATCCTGAGCGCCGAGTGGGCCGCAAGCTCGCCTCCGACGACCTCCCGCGCGGTCGCTAGCGAAGACTCGGACAAGGACGCCGACACCGACCAGGACACTGACGCCGAAGCCGACGCCGACACCACGACACGTAACAACTCACGGGCGGCTCTCTCGGACGCCGATGAAGCTCAGCTCCTCACAACCTGGGGGTCGCGTTAACCGACTACTGGCCATGCCGTCGTCCCGTGCGACCTCCAGGCGGCCGTATGGTTGACCAACGGCAACTTTCGCAGCACTCCACGCTCTACAGGAGGACGCATGACCTGGCGCACGAACGACACGCTCTCGACGACAGACTGCGACTACGAGGTGGTCATCGCCGCACCCGCCGCCGAGGTCTGGGCGGGCATCGTCGAATCCGATCGCGTCGAGCGGTGGTTCTTCGACAGCTACATCAGCACCGATTGGGCGGTCGGCAGCCCCATCCACTATCTCGCCCACGATGGCACCGTAGATATCGCCGGAGTGATCACCTCCTACGACGAGCCGAACTCCTGGTCGATGACGTTCGAGGCCCATTGGTCGCGCGACGGCTCCGAACAGGTCGCACCGGCCGGGGAGGTGTCGTGGACGGTCACCGACGAGGGCGGGCTCACGCGCGTCTGCCTCGATCACACGGGCATCCCCGGCGGTTTCGAGCAAGCGCAGGAGGTTGCGGCAGGCTGGCCCTACTTGCTCAGCAACCTGAAGACCTATGTCGAGACCGGTTCACCGATGCGCGCACGCGTGACGTCCCTCGACGATGCGTGAGCGCGGCCACGGCCACGGCCACGGCGAGCCCACCGCAGCCCCGTCGGATAATGGGGAGATGACCGCATCCATCATTTCTCTGCGCGATATCGGCACGCCGCCCTCCGACGAGCCCCGCACGGCGCGCACTCTGCGGGCCCTCACTACGGCGCTGCTCGAGTTACTCGAACACAAAGACTTGAACGACATCGGCGTCGCCGAGCTGTGCCGCGCGGCCGATGTGCACCGCACCACGTTCTACGGCCACTACCGCGGCATCGAAGAGCTGGCGGCCGACATCTTCGGGCGCATCGTCGATCGCCTCGCCACGGTAGACGTCACCCGCGACAGTCTCGCGCACCCGTCGGTCGTGAGCGCCAGCTACCAGGAGTCGCTGCGCCAGATCCTCGCCCATGTGGGTGAGGAGCGCCCCGCCTATCGCGCGCTGTTCCTGGCGAAAAACGATGCCGGGTTCCGACGCATCCTCGTGTCGACGCTGCACAAACGCATCGCCATTGCCCTCGACTTCTGGCGCGAAGCCGGCGTCGAGATGTCACCGGCGGGTTCGGCCGAGATAGCCGCCGCTTACTTCGCGGGCGGCACCATGGCGTCCATCGAGCAGTGGGCGCTGGGCGACGACACCGACGCCGAGGCCTATGCGGCGGCCGTCATGTCGCTCTTGCCGGCCTGGTGGCCGGCGCCCGTCTCGGCCTAAACGGCGCGACTCACGGGCGGTGACGGGCCGCAACGACCGATACTTGCCGCCGCGGCAGTGGAGACTGTTGCCCGCGACGCTCGTAGCGGGCAGCTCGGTTCTTACTCTCGCCGACCGTCCGCCCGGTCGTCCCACACGTCGCCACGCTCGCCGCGGTCGGCACGCTCAGCACGCTCAGGACGCTCGGCGCGGTAACCGCGGTCAGAACCCTCCGCAGCCAAGGCAGCCTCCTCGGGGCTGATCGTCGTGATCCGCCCTGTAAACAAGCTCGCGCGCTCCTCGGCCGCCTGATCCCCCGAGAACAACCCGTGCGCATCGGTCGGCACGTTCTTCTTCTCACGCGTCGGCGCACGCTTCTCGCCGGGCTCGGTGATCACTACGCGCTCGCGCGGCAGCGCACCCGGGCTCGTCTCGTGCAGCCACGTCACGAGCGCCTCGCGCACGTAGCAGCGCAGATCGAAGAGCGTCGGCGCGTCGACCGCGGTCACGAGCACGCGGATGCGCACATAGCCGCCCACGGCGTCCGTCACCTGCAACACCGAGGCGCGACCATCCCACAGCTCGGTTTCGGCCAGCACGCGGTCGAGTTCTTCTCGCATCTGCGCGGGCGACACGCGCCAGTCGAGGTCGAACTCGACGGCACCCAGCAGCTCGGAATTGCGACGCGTCCAGTTCTGGAACGGCGTCGACGTGAAATAGGTGGAGGGCAGAACCATGCGGCGGTCGTCCCACAGGTGCACGACCACATAGGTGAGCGTGATCTCTTCGACCCGGCCCCACTCGGTCTCGACGATCACGACGTCATCCACGCGGATGGCATCGCTGAAAGCCAATTGCATGCCCGCGAATACGTTGGCCAAGCTCGACTGCGCCGCCAGACCGGCCACGATCGACACCACACCGGCCGACGCCAGGATGCTGCCACCCACGGCCTGCGCCCCCGGGAACGTGAGCAGAATGGACGCGATCGCGACGATCACGATGACGACGACCGTCAGGCGCCGCAGGATCAACACCTGCGTGCGCACGCGTCGAGCGACCCGGTTGTCGGCCACGTCGATGCGGTAGCGGTCGAGCCCGGCATCTTCGAAGAACAGCGCGAGGGATGCCACGAGCCACGCACCCGCAGCGATCATCAGAATGCGCGCCACGAAGTCGATGGTGCCCCGCCAGTCGGCATCGTTGACGGCCATGGCCAGCGCCACCCACACGAGCGCGATCAGCAGCACGATGCGGAACGGCCGCCGCACCCGATCGACGAAGCGCTGCACCCAGCGTTCCCGCCGCGCGATGCGCCGGAACACGAACGCCACGATCGCGGTGATCACGATGGCGGCGAGTGCTCCGAGGGCAGCGGATACGCCCGCCCTCACGAAGACGTTGTCGAAGAATTCCTGCACGGATGGCTCCACTCACGGGTCACGGTTGTCGGTGTCGTGCGAACGCCGTCGTTCACCAGTACTGATCTATGCTCGCAGCTTCTCCCCCGCACGCCGAAACCCAGCCGGGTGTCGCCCGGCAATCGTATGAACGCGCGCTGAACGTCTCGCGCCGCGATCAGGCCGCGCGGGCCGGGCGCTCACGCCTCGGCGGCGTCCCGCTCTCAGGCCTCGACGGGGTCGAGCAGCTTCAGGAACGAGCTGGGCCCGAGCGTCGTCGCCCCGAGCATCTCGACGCGTTCCACCAGCTCGCGATCGGCGGTCACCACAGTCACGACACTCGCGCCCGCGCCCGGACCGGCATCGGCATCGGCATCGGCATCGGCATCGGCGGATGCCAACAGCTCCCCCACGACATCCACAACCGCCTGGTCGCCATCCCGCTTGGCAACACGCACCTCGACGTCCGGCAGCAACGCCTCGCGCGCCTCATCGCCCGCCCACGTCTCGGCCACGCTCGAGGCCTGCCCTTCGACAACGACCACAACCCGCGGCCAGCGAAGAACGCCGTCGCCCAGATCGAACCCGCCCGCCGCGGCATCCTCGATGCGCGTGAGCAGAGCGGATGTCGCGCCCGCCCGATCCTTCCACCACCCGTTCGGCCGAGACCCCACCACATTGGCGGCGTCGACCACGAGCGTCGTCCGTTCGCCGAGCAGCGCACGCAGCGTCGGCCACGCCTCCTCGAAACTCGGATGCAGCGGCAACCCCTCGACCTCGTCGACGGCCACCCACCGCAGCTCGATCGACTCGGGGTCGGCGACGACGGCCTCGAACGGCCGCACGACGTCGACGATCACGGTCGTGTAGCTCCAGAACCCGAGGTCCACGACGATGGCCGAGCGCAGCCGCACGCCATCGCGCGGAACGGCAGCCTCTTCGGCCGCCTCACGCAACCCGCCGTCGACGGCCGACTCACCCTGATGGCGAGCCCCGCCCGGCAGCGCCCAGGTGCCACCGAAGTGGCTCCACTCGGCACGGTGCTGCAGCAGAACGCCCCGCGCGGGGTCGAACACCAGCACCCCGGCAGCGCCGTAGACGCCCCAACGGCGTATGCCGCCGGGGCCTTCTACCCACGCGTCGCCGGAGTCCCGGGCCATCGCTTAGGTGCGCTTCCGCTTCTCGCGCACGCGCATGTTGACCACGATGGGTGTGCCCTCGAAGCCGTAGATCTCGCGCAGGCGACGCTGGATGTAGCGACGGTAGCCCGGGTCGAGGAACCCGGTCGTGAAGAGCACGAATGTCGGCGGGCGCGACGCCACCTGCGTGCCGAAGAGCACACGCGGCTGCTTGCCACCGCGGACGGGGTGCGGGTGTGCCGCCGTGAGTTCGGCGAGGAACGCGTTGAACTTGCCCGTGGGGATGCGGGTGTCCCACGACTCGAGCGCGAGCTCGAGGGCCGGAACGAGCTTCTCGAGGTGGCGGCCGGTGCGCGCGGACATGTTCACGCGGGGGGCCCAGGCCACGTGGGCCAGGTCCTGTTCGATCTCGCGCTCGAGGTAGCGGCGGCGTTCGTCGTCGAGCAGGTCCCACTTGTTGAAGGCCAGCACGAGCGCACGGCCCGATTCGAGCACGAGGTCGATGATGCGGACATCCTGCTCGCTGATGGCCTGCGAGACGTCGATCATGACGACGGCGACTTCGGCCTTCTCGAGCGCGGCCGAGGTGCGCAGCGACGCATAGAAGTCGGCACCCTGCTGCAGGTGCACGCGGCGACGGATGCCGGCGGTGTCGACGAAGCGCCACACCTTGCCGGCGATCTCGACCTGCTCGTCGACGGGGTCGCGCGTGGTGCCGGCGAGCTCGTTCACGACGACACGTTCTTCGCCGGCGGCACGGTTCAGCAGGCTCGACTTGCCCACGTTGGGGCGGCCGAGGATGGCGACGCGACGCGGCCCGCCCACTTCCTGTTTGGCCACGACCGAGATGAGCGGCAGCTTCTCGAGCACGGTGTCGAGCAGGTCGGCGACGCCGCGGCCGTGCAGGGCCGAAACGGGCAGGGGCTCGCCGAGGCCGAGCGACCACAGCGCAGCGGCGTTGGGCTCTTGGCGCACGTCGTCGACCTTGTTGGCGACGAGGAAGACGGGTTTGCCGGCCTTGCGCAGCATGCGCACGACCTGCTCGTCGGTGCTCGTGGCCCCGACGTTGGCGTCGACGACGAACATGACCGAGTCGGCCAGGTCGATGGCGACCTCGGCCTGCATGGCGACGGACGCGTCGATGCCCTTGGCGTCGGGCTCCCAGCCGCCGGTGTCGACGAGCGAGAACGGGCGCCCGTTCCATTCGGCCTTGTAGGTGACGCGGTCGCGTGTGACGCCGGGGGTGTCCTCGACGACGGCCTCGCGGCGGCCGAGGATGCGGTTCACGAGCGCGGACTTGCCCACGTTGGGGCGGCCGACGATCGCCACGACGGGCAGCGCCGGCAGGTAGGTGATGGCGTCGGGGTCGTCGGTGACGGCCTCGAGCAGATCGAAGTCTTCGTCATCGAGGTCGTAGTCGGACAGGCCCGAGCGCAGCGCGTTGGCCCGCTGGGTGGCCAGGTCGTCGTCGAGCGTGCCGAGACGCTCGGCGAGTGAGTCGTCCGACTCCAGAGGTTCTTCGAAGTCAGCCATGGTTTTTCTCCTTGTTCGGCGGGGTGCCGCCGTTGATCACATCGACCACTGCCCGAACGGTTCCCTCGAAGTCGAGGTCCGTCGAATCCAGGGTCGTCACGCCGGGCGCAGCCGTCATGAAGTCTACGACGCGCGAGTCCGCGCTGTCGCGTTTGTGCAGTTGAGCGGCCACATCTTCGGCCGTCTGGGTGGTCACTTCGGCCGCGCGCCGGGCCATGCGGGCCTCGGGCGACGCGGTCAACAGGATGCGCACGGGCGCGTCGGGTGCCACGACGGTCGTGATGTCGCGGCCCTCCACGATGATGCCGGCGGCGGACGACGAGCGGATGATCGAGCGGAACAGCTCGGTCACGAACGCGCGCACCTCGGGCACGCGGGCGATATCGCTGACGACCGCGGTGACGCGGGGTTCGCGGATGGCCTCGGTCACGTCGTCCTCGCCGACGCGCACGAAGTACTCCCCCGGGTTCGTGCCGATCTCGTAGTCGAAATCGACGAGAAGCGAGATCACCTGCTGGCTGTCGGCGGTGTCGCGCGACGACGCGAGGGCGAACCATGCCAGGGCACGGTAGGCGGCGCCGGTGTCGAGGTAGTCGAAGCCCAGGCGCGCGGCGGTCGCCTTGGACACGCTGGATTTGCCGCTTCCGGCGGGCCCGTCGATGGCCACGATCATGTCGGTCATAGGTCAGATACTCGCAATCCGCCAGCCGCGCGCTTCCAGATCGCGGATGGTTCGTTCTGTCACTTCGGGCAGCACCGAGATTTCGGCCAACCCGATCTGGGCGCCGGGAGAATGCTCCAGGCGCAGGTCTTCGATGTTTACGCCGATCTCGCCGAACTCCGTGAACAGGCGGCCCAGCTGGCCGGGGGTGTCGTCGACCATGACGACGATGCTGTCGAAGCGGCGGTCCTGGCCGTGCTTGCCGGGCAGGCGCGCCACACCCGAGTTGCCGGCGGCGATGGTTTCGGCGACGCGGCGACGCGAGCCGGCGGCATCCGGATGGCGCAGGGCCTCGGTCACCTGTTCGAGATCGTCGGCGAAGGCATCCAGCACGTCGACGACGGGTGCCGCGTTGGCGCCGAGGATCTGCACCCAAAGTTCAGGAGCGCTCGACGCGATGCGCGTGGTGTCACGCAGACCCTGCCCGGCCAGGCGCACGGCGGCGTCGGGGGCATCGCGCAGGCGTGCGGCGAGCAGGCTGGCGACGAGCTGTGGAACGTGCGAGACCAGTCCGACCGAGCGGTCATGCTCTTCGGGCGTCATCTCGATGGGCGTTGCGCCGAGGTCGAGGGCCAGGCCTTCGACGAGAGCGAGCAGATCGGTGGGGGTCTCGTGGTCGCGGCAGATCACCCAAGGGCGCCCATAGAAGAGGTCGGCGCGCGCAGAGATGGCTCCGCCGCGTTCGCGCCCGGCCATCGGGTGCGAGCCGATGTAGCGCGTCAGGTCGACGCCGCGCGACAGCAGCGTGCGGTAGGGCTCGAGCTTGATGCTCGCGACATCCGTGACGACGGCTTCGGGATGCGCGGCCAGCTCGCGTTCCACGACATCGGCCGTGACATCGGGCGGCACGCAAACCACAACGATCGACACGGGCCCGGATGCCGCAGCCGATGCGGATACCGACGGGTCGAGCTCGGTGCTCCCTGCGTCACGACCATTCGAGGCCCCCGAGTCAGTCCCGACGGCTGCGACCCCGGCCCCGTAATCGACGGCCAAACGCAGCTGCGATGGCGACGCGTCGTCGAGCTCGACATCCACGCCGTTCGACCGCAAAGCCAAACCGATGCTCGCGCCCAACAGCCCGGCCCCGACGATGCGCACGGGACCGCGCGTGCGCCCCGCCGGTTTCGTCCAGCCGTCGCCGACGAGCGCGATGCCTGTTTCGGCTGTCGCGTTGTCGCGCGCCTGAGCGCTCGGGGTATCGGTCATGGTGTCTCTCAGACTCGGCGACGCGGTCTACTCGTCGGCCGAAGCATCCGTGTTCGCGTCGTCGGTGTTCGCGTCAGCGGCGTCACCGGCGGGAGTGTCCTTCGCCGCCTGCCGCGAAATGGTGAGCAACTCGCTCATCTCTACTTTAGTCAGGTCGCGCATCTGGCCCGGGGCGAGCGTGCCGAGGTGCAGTGGTCCGAAGCGGCGGCGCACCAGGTCGATGACCGGATGTCCCACCTCGTCGAGCATGCGGCGCACGATTCGGTTGCGGCCAGAGTGCAGCGTCACCTCGACGAGGCTCGTGCCGTCGGCCGAGGCGTCGAGCAGACGCGCCTTGTCGGCCGCGATGAAGCCGTCCTCAAGGTCGAGGCCCTTGGTCAGGCGCGCGATGGTCTGCGGCGTCATGCGCCCCTCGACCTTGGCGATGTACATCTTGGTCACGCCGAACGACGGGTGCGCCAGAACGTGCGCCATATCGCCGTCGTTCGTGAGAATCAGCAGGCCGGATGTCTCGGCATCCAGTCGCCCCACATTGAACAGTCGCTCCTCGAACTCGTCGGTGTAGCGGCTCAGGTCGGGGCGCCCACGCTCGTCGCGCAGCGAGCTGTAGATACCGACGGGCTTGTTGAGCATGATGTACCGCTTCGAGGTGTCGGCCTGAACGGCCGTTCCATCGACCAGGATCTCGTCTTTCTCGGGGTCGACGCGGCGCCCGGGCTCGCGCACGACCTCGCCGTTTACGCGCACGCGGCCCGCGGCGATCATGTCTTCGGAGACGCGCCGCGAGGCGACACCCGACGACGCCATGACCTTCTGCAGGCGCACACCGGTGTGCTCGACGATGGCGGCCTTACGCTCGGCGGCCTCGGCGTCGTATTCCTCGTCGTCTTCGTCGTAGTACTCGCCGAAGCTCGAACCGTCGAGCTCGACGTCGACCTCGGCGTCCGCGTAGTCGCGGGCGTCGCCGCGTTCGGCGTCGCTCTGCTCGGTATCAGCGTTGGTCTGGCCGGAGTCTGTGTGCTCGGCCTCTGCCCGCAGGTCGTCGGCGCGGCCGGCCGTCTCGTCGTCGGTGCCGTTGTGGTCAGCGAATGTCACTGTCGAACCCTTCTGTTCCGTCGGTGAGCAGCGGCGATATGGGCGGCAGCTCGTCGATCGTGTTGATTCCGAGCTGCTCGAGGAGCAGGTCGGTCGTTCCATAGTTGATGGCGCCGGTCTCGCTGTCGGTGAACAGCTCGGTGATGAGCCCGCGCCCAGCCAGTGTGCGCACGACCGAGTCGACGTTCACCGCGCGAATGGATGCCACCTGGCTGCGCGTGATCGGCTGGCGATAGGCGATCACGGCCAACGTTTCGAGTGCCGCCTGCGACAACCGCGATGGATTCTGCGTGAGCACGTGGTCGGTCACGATGCGGTCGTATTCCTCGCGCACGTAGAGGCGCCAGCCCCCGCCGACCTCGCGCAGCTCGAAGCCGCGCTTCGGCCCGCCCATGAGGCCGTCGTAGTCGCGCACGAGCGCCGCGATCGCCTGCTTCACGGAGCTGACCGGGCGGCCCACGGTGGTCGCCAGAGACACGATGCTCTGCGGCTCGTCGGCGACCATCAGGATGGCTTCGAGCGCCCGCGGCAGATCGGTGACGGGTTCGGGCGCCGATTCGGATTGCGCTTCGGCGGCAACCTGCTGCGGCTCGAGCTGCGTCTCCGACTGCCGCTCGGCACCCTCCGACGGCTCGACAACGTCGGGCGTCGCGACATCCGCAGTCGCGTCTCGATCAGTTGTCATAGTCGGCTCCCAGATTGGCCAGGTTCTCGTCGCTGAAGTGTTCCGCACTCCAGTGCACGGTCAATTCTCCCAGGGGTTCGATCTGTTCGAAACCGATCGCGGCCCGGCGGTACAGCTCGAGCACCGCCAGGAAGCGCGCGATGATGACGCCCTTCTGGTCCGCCCCCGCGATGAGTTGCCGAAAGGTCTTCGGTTCTCCGTCGCGCAGCATCGCCACGATGATGGCCGCCTGCTCACGAATACTCACGAGCGGCGCATGCAAGTGGTCGAGCCCGACGGTCGGAATCTCGCGCGGCGCCATGGCCAACGCCGCGAGGGCCGCGAAGTCGGTGGGCGTGAGCGTCCACACGAGGTCGGGCGTACGCGCGCGGTACTTCTCCTCGAGTCGCACGGTGCGGGCATGCCGGGATGCCTCACGCTGGAGGTTCTCCTGGAACCACTCGGAAGCCTGCTTGAACGCCCGATACTGCAGCAGCCGCGCGAACAGCAGGTCGCGGGCCTCGAGCAGCGCGACATCCTCGGCGTCGACCAGTTCGCCCTGCGGCAGCAAACCGACGACCTTCATGTCGAGCAGAGTCGCGGCGACGACCAGGAATTCGGATGCCTCGTCGAGGTCGCTGTCCGATTCGAGAGCCGACAGGTAGGCGATGAACTCGTCGGTCACTTTTGACAGCGAGATCTCGGTGATGTCGAGTTCGTGTTTGGTGATGAGCGACAGCAGCAGATCGAACGGGCCCTCGAACCCGCTGACGGCTACGCGAAAACCGGTATCGGCGTCGGCCGCGCTAGGCGACGGCGCCACGGGACACCAGTTCCCGGGCGAGCTGGCGGTAGGCCTTCGCGGCGGGATGTTCGGGCGCGAACTGCGTGATGGGCGTGCCGGCCACCGATGCGTCG
>Ga0308164_10000704_pt1 | contig 47829 bp, 41 predicted proteins | sample PhyTR2_FD_201031 | JGI IMG/M metagenome (GOLD analysis project Ga0308164, IMG submission 201031) | Phyllosphere microbial communities from UC Gill Tract Community Farm, Albany, California, United States - DLSLT.R2 | ecosystem: Host-associated > Plants > Phyllosphere > Unclassified | place: USA...
GAGATGGAAGACTGTTGGTTTGTTAATGTTAAAGTTGCCATAATATTGATGTTTTATTGATACAAATATGCATGCCAATACTTTTAAAATTTATGATTGAAATCATATTTGGCTTTAATATACATCACCCTAAATAATGACCATTATCATATTTTAAGTGTCCGTTTCTCCTCTATTTTGCTAGCCTACAGTAAAACTAAATCGCATGACCCATACTTTTCACATTCCCGTACTGGGATTAGGTTACTCCATAGATACCCCTTTAAAAGTGGCCAGATATGGCATTTCATCTGTCCTCTCAATTGTTGACGACGAACTGACAGAACGTATGAGGAAGTTTCATGCCGAACAAAATCAACTTGGGTACATTGCCATTCAAAAAGAAGACGAAGATGGGCGGGCGCGCAGGATTACGGCCTATCTTGACATGGTACATCTGCTGGTGATCAAACAATTCAACCAGTTGCGCCAGCAGGAATTCACTGAAGGCAATGAGATACATACTTATTTTGAGTTGCTGCCTGAACAATCCAGGCTTAAAACTATCTACACGCACATGCTGCACCTTGAAGAAGGAGAAGAAAAAGCCACATTACAGAAAGAACTGAAGTGGCAGATGATGGCAGGCAATATTGACGTCAACATCATGTCCAAGGTAGACAAAGCAAACTTCAACAGGGCAAAAGAAAACATTGGGAACGACTATACCGATGCACTGGCAGCGATGAGGGGTTTTGCAAACAGTACACTGCGTTCTTCCGTAATCATATCAGCCGGACTGAATCCAAGGTTATACACCTTTATGGAAACCTGCCGGGATTTTTTCCCCGATGTGGCAGGGATAGTGCGGAAAAAAATCACGCTCAAAGTAAGCGACTTCAGGTCGGCGCTGATACAAGCAAAGATGCTTGCAAAAAAAGGCCTCTGGGTAAGTGAATTCAGGGTAGAATCGGGACTAAATTGCGGCGGGCATGCCTTTGCCACTGAAGGCATGCTTCTCGGCCCGATCCTGGAAGAATTCAAACAGAAAAGAACCGGTTTGTTCAATGAGCTGTATGCCATCTATCAAGCCGCCCTCGAGATCAAAGGCATTCTGATCAGCGCTAAACCTACCCTGCTCATTACCGCCCAGGGCGGGATTGGTACCTCAGAAGAGCACAATTTCCTGATGAATTATTATGAGCTCGATGCCACCGGATGGGGTAGTCCCTTTTTACTTGTACCAGAGGCAACCAATGTAGATACAGGCACCCTTACCGCACTCACTACTGCTAGGTCAGAAGACTACTACCTAAGCAACTCGTCCCCATTAGGCGTCCTCTTTAACAATTTCCGGAAAAGCACGATGGAAGACCAACGACTTCAACGGATCCAAAAAGGCAGACCTGGCAGCCCCTGTAAGAAAAAACTCCTGTCTACCAACACCGAGTTCACAGCAATACCTATTTGCACTGCCTCCCGCGAATACCAGAACCTCAAAATCCAGGAGCTAGAAAGTTTGCAGCTACAGCCCGAAGTTTTCCATAAACAGTTTGAAGCAATAACAGAAAAAATATGCCTGTGCGAGGGCCTCTGCTCTTCCGCCTATATCAAAAACAACATACTCAAACCCAGGGAAAACAAAGCCGTTAGCATCTGCCCCGGTCCAAATCTGGCCTACTTCTCAAAAACCTACTCCCTCAAAGAAATGATTGGTCATATCTATGGACGGGATGCGATCACCTTCAAAATAAACCGGCCAAATCTCTTCATCAACGAACTCAATCTCTATGTGGATTACCTAAAACAGCACATCAACAACCACATCTCTGAATTAAGTGCTAAAAAAACCAAATACTTTGAGAAATTCACCGAACAATTATTCAACGGCATCACCTACTACCGTAACATGGTGCCTGAACTTAAAATGACTACCGGTAATGCCGCCCAGGATATCCAGCAGCAGCTGCAAAACGCAGAAGAACGGTTAAAATTGATTACACAAAACCTAGGTCTTTCTGTCGCAATAGCATCCTAACATGGATGATACAGGAAATGGAACTGCGTATAGCCCGGTCTAAAGTTTTCCCGGGAATCATAACCGGCAGAGGATGAAAGATTTTTGGTCGAACCGAAGCCAGATGATCTTTAAAGCCTCATGCATTGCTATATCTAAAAAAAATGGCACTGTATTTTCCAGGCCTTCAATCGCGTTTCAGCGATTGGCAGCCTGGAAAATACAGTGCCATTTTTTCAGCGAAGCCAGAAGATCTACAATAGATTGCGGAAATAATTAAGCGCCAAAGAAATAGCAACAAGATTTACCTACGCTCCCGCTTAAGCAACAACTGTATAATCACTGCAAACAAAACCACTAATACACATCCAATCAGGTTAAGCCACAAATACGCCACAACTTTCTGCCACCCGCAAATACAAACAATTACTTCCGTCAAAACTGCCGCATAAAACACAGCCTTTCCATTCACGTGCTTAAGATAAAATGCCACTAAGAATACCCCCAGGATAGTTCCGTAAATATAAGATCCAAGTTTATTCACCGCTTCCAGCAGATTACCAATCTTACTTGCATACAGTGCCATTCCGATACATACAAGTCCCCAGATCACGGTAGACCAGCGCGAAGCTGTAAGATACTTTTCGTCACTCGCATCCTTATTGATCAAACGCTTATAGATATCAATCACACTCGTTGAAGCCAGTGAATTGAGCGCACTTGCCGTTGAGCCCATTGATGCCAGGAAAATAATCGCAATCAGCAAGCCTATCAGCCCCTGCGGGAGATAACGCGTGACAAAACTGAGAAACACATAATTATTATCATTGATATCCGCAGCCTTATCATTTTTCAGCATCAGATCCGTCACCTTTTTGCGTACCGCCTTTGTCTGTTCGTCCGCGTTTTGCAAAACAATTCTTTGCTGGTCAATTGCAGCTTTGTCATCAGCTTCCAGCGCCTTGTTCATTAGAACCACCCCTTGTTGTTTCTCTTTGAACACCTGGTTATATTCCTTTTTTAAACTATTCAGCTGCGGCTGGTAACTGCCTTTTTCCAGCCTGTTCAATTCAAAACTATTAAAAAATACTGGCGGGCGGTTATACTGGTAAAATGTAAATACCAGCACACCGATCAGCAGGATAAGGAACTGCATGGGTATTTTCACCAAGCCGTTCATCAGCAGGCCAAGACGGCTCTGGCTCACCGATGCGCCAGTTAAATAACGCCCAACCTGACTTTGATCCGTTCCGAAATAAGATAGCTGAAGAAAAAACCCACCGATCAGTCCGCTCCAGACTGTGTAATCATTTTTCCAGTCGAATTTGAAATCTATCGCATTTGTGCGGCCCATCTTGCCAGCAATACTGATCGCCCGTACAAAACCGATATCCGGCGGCAGCAGGTTCACTACCATAACCCCTGCCGCAAACAGGCCAAGGAAGATGATCGTCATCTGCAGCATTTGCGTATACGAAACAGCCTTACTTCCACCGTAAACAGTATAGGCAATTACAATCCCCCCAATACAAAGCGTAGTATAAGTGGTATTGATATTCAGGATAGTTGATAAAATGATTGAAGGTGCATAAATGGTGATTCCCGTAGAAAGCCCTCTCTGAATAAGGAAAAGAAAAGCAGTAAGCGCCCGCGTGTTCAAATCAAAGCGCTGCTCCAGGTACTCGTAAGCGGTATATACTTTTAAATGATGAAATATAGGCACAAAAGTTATACAGAGCACAATCATCGCCAAAGGCAGGCCCAGGTAAAATTGTACAAAGCTCATTCCAGACGAATACGCAAGTCCAGGTGCAGCAAGAAAAGTGATGGCACTCGCTTGCGTAGCCATTACAGAGAGGCATACGGTATACCAGGGTGACGACTGGTTGGCCAGTAGATAACCTTGTATATTCTGCGTCCCGCGGCTCTTATACATCCCGTAAGATACAATAGCCACCAGTGTAAAAATTAAAACACCCCAGTCTATACTACTCATTCAAAATACCGCGTAAAAAGATAAAACACAACGATCAGCAAAACCAGCCAGGCTGCCAGCAGCAAATAGAATTGCTTCCAGGTTTTTACAAATGGGGGTAGATCCTGATCAGTTGGCTGTGGTTTCATCCTTTTTATTTTTTGAAATCAGGTTAACAAATAACCGGTAAGCTCCCGGCACGCCTGCTGGCAATTCCCTAAAGAATGCCAGTGAAGTATATACGAATTTACCTTTACCATAAGCGCTGATCAGTAAAGATCCGTTCTTCATTTCGTCTCCCGTATCGCTCATGCCCAATATTGGCGTGTAATGTGCATCAAAATCGCTTGCAAAGTAAAGTCCGCGTTCCTGTACCCAACCCTCAAAGTCTTTTTCAGTAATCTTGTTCGGAAAATTTAAAGCAGGGTCTTCGGGCGACAGAAAACTCACTTTTGCGTCTTCTTCCGTAACCCTGCCAACCGTCACCTTAAACGGATAAGGCCCTATATCGTTTAATTTAAGCGTGCCATTCACATTATATTGAACCAGCAGCGTGCCCCCTTTTTTTACATACTCAAGTAATCTGGGCTGCATTGCAGACACATGTTCATTAACATTATATAAGCGGACACCAGTAATGATAGCATCATAAACAGAAAGATCCGCATCCATCACCTGTCGTTCCGTAAGTTTCGTTACCTGATACCCTATCTGCATAAGTGATTCCGGAATCAGGTCGCCCGCCCCCGCTATATAACCAATGTTTTTGCCGGAGAATTTAAGATCGGCCTTTTCCACCTTTGCTTCAGCATACGGAAATAATGTTTGCGCAGGTATATGGTCATAGCTGATTTCCCTTAGCCCTTTATTGTAAGTTTTACCTCCCGTGTTTACCCACATTGACACTTCACCGCCTTCCACGTTCCCTGCAGGCGTCACTGTAAAATCTACCGGCTGTTCATCCCCTTTGTTCTCCAGCGCAAAATCAATTTTTTGAGGTGAAACCTGCCAGCCGGCCGGAACCTTCGGTACCAAGGTACCAGATACCTGTTTGCTAAAACTCTTTAATTGAACTGTTATTTTTTTAGGATTTGTATTTGTAAATACGAAAGACTTTTCAGTCATCGTTGCTGTTACCGGAGGGGCAACCACCAGGGGCTGGTACAACTCCCCCTTCACTGGGTCTGTATGTTTATAAAAGATGGGACGGGTAACTTCAATTTGTTCTTTACCAATACAGATGAGGAATGTCCCTCCCTTTGGGGCAGGTGCTTCGGGCAGGCCCAGCAGAGAGAGGGAATCTACCACATAACTGCCAATAGGATGTCTTTTTTCCAGCCAATAAGGTTGCGTAAGTCCGATAGCACTGGCAGGGATCGTCTTTCTTAGCGTATTCATCTGATTAGGAAGAAGCGGAATGATCTTGCCGCTATTTTTTTCCTGAAGGGTAATTTCGAGAGGAAAATCCTTTCCTACCCGTGAAATTGCATTTATCTGCACCGGAATAGAGTCATTGAGGGAATAGAAGGGCTGTGAAACTGATGTTTCAAGCCAAATACCTGCACAGGCCAATATGAGCTCGTCCAGTTGCTCATGCTTAAACGGCATATTTTTAACAGTCGCTTTCAATTGCAGCATTGCCGGTATAGATTTGGACGGGGCAGCAGGATCAAACGCGGAAATAATTCCGTCCAGTTCCTGTTGTGCTTTTCCCGCACCTTTGTTCCTTTTCAATTTCAGGTCTATCCCGTCAAACAAATCGTCTTTAGCATTTTCCCCAGCAACAGAACTGAAGAATTCCATAGAAGATCCACGTTGAAGACTTGAGCCAAAGCCCTGACTTTTATGGTTAGAACGGCTTTGCGCTGCAATTTCACCATAACTTTTGCCTAACAGCGGATTAAAAACTCCCACATCCAGCAATAGCTTGCCCTCCGGATCAGGTGTTGCACCTCCAAAATTAAACTGGTTCCACAAGATCCTTCTGGTCTTCCAAACCTTCACATATTTAAGCTGTTCGGGAAATCGTTTAGGATCTGCCGCGGCAGTGAATGCTTCCCTGGCCAGGATGGCCGATGCCTGGTGGTGACCATGACCGGCGCGTGCATCCTCAGGAAACCTGGAAATAATTACATCAGGCTGGAAATGTCGGATTACCCATACCACGTCAGAAAGGATTTTCTCCTTGCCCCATATCTTAAAACTCTCAGCGGGATTTTTAGAAAAACCGAAGTCGTTGGCCCGCGTAAAAAATTGCTCTGCGCCATCGGTACGTCTGGCGGCAAGCAATTCCTGTGTGCGGATCAGGCCAAGTAGTTCACCCTGTTCGGTTCCGATCAGGTTCTGCCCTCCATCGCCCCGTGTGAGCGATAAGTATCCTGTCCTCACTTTTTTTTCTGTAGACAGATAGGTAAGTAAACGCGTATTTTCGTCATCAGGGTGTGCAGCAATATACAACACACTTCCTGTAACATTCAAACCTGCCAGTCCCTGCCTTATTTCTGCTGCATTCAATTGTGCAGAAAACTGTGCTTCAGCAAAATAAGGGATACTGCAAAACAGGGAAAGAAAGACGAGACAATACTTCATACAGTTACAACATTAATTGCCGAAAATAATTAAAAATACCTTCGCACTCCCACATCCCGGCAATTAATATGGTAACAATTCCATATTTGATCTATAACAGAATTTTGCTGCTGAACTCTTTATCGATGGTGATATATCCAGGGTATTTCACTACAGTACCACCAATCATGATACTCGGCTTGATTTTTAAAGTCACCAACCCTTTTTTGTCACCTCCACGAAGGAAGTCGGAGATTTCGGACATTACCTTCTGGTTAGAAATAAACTGGTATACGTTTACGTTCAGCGCTACAGGTACCACAATTGACTGGCCCGAAGGAATGCTTACCTGCTGGTTCACAAAACCATCTACCAGCTCCTGGTTGTTAATCAGAACTTTATAATCAAATTGATTAATTGCTGCCAGGTCTCCCGTTGGATTGGTAATTTCAAGGTTCAGTGTGGCACGCATGGGTACATCCTTTCTCAGCAATCCGAATGCCAGGGCCGGTAAACTTCCAATATTAAAATCCTGATTATCAACAAGCTTCTTCACATCAGTACCCGCAACAGTGAGGTTACTGGCAGACAATACCTTGTAGGTACATCTTTCCAAAGCTTTGATTTGTTGTGCCTGTTTATTTACACCGCAACCCAGGATGGTTACCGCAGCGAAACACAATAGAATTATTTTTTTCATGTTTGTTGATTCAGAATAAGGTAGAAGATTCTACACTATAACGGTCAAATATAGAATTATTGCGCTAGTATCCTCTTCTCGACCGGATCGACTTGCGACTGATGAGTTTGTCGATACTCAAGGAACCGGCCCCAGCCACCAGGATAAAAATGAATACCAGTAAAAAATGAAAAGCCATCTCCTTCACTTCCAAAGGATCATTACCGTGTACAACAAAAATAGCCACGAGCATGGTCACAATCATAGGTATAACCGCAAGGCGTGTACCAAGGCCTAAGATTAAGAAAATTGAACAAATTACCTCTGCAAAAACGGCCAATGCAAGGGATGCAGGGGCGCCAATACCAATTGGATCCGCAAACTTAATCAGCCCTCCTTCCAGTAGTGTATCTAGTTTCGGGATGCCATGTGTAAGCATTAAAGCAGCTATACTTATACGTAAGAGCAGAAGGAAAATATCTAAACTTCGGTGGTTATAATTGGTATTAAAAAGTCTGTTCATAATAGCATAACATTAGTTCAAACATATATGTTTAGAGATAAAGATAATAATTTCTGCCATAAACATTCCATTGTCATAATCATTCAGCCATACGGAAAATTCAAGCCAGCTTTTTTGCTAGTCATTTTATCATAATTCAAACAAATTATATTTTGATAAGTTTAATCTACACATCTTATTAAAATTACGCACTAAAGTCAACCTATGGAAAAGCAAGCAGAAGCACCGAAAAAAAAGATCAGCATTAAAGGGCTATGGAAAGTTCTGACAGATTCCTTTAGCGGATTTTCCGATCATAAAGTGACCAAATTAAGTGGTTCCCTTGCCTATTACACTGTATTTTCAATGGGCCCGTTAGTAATACTAATCATTTCCATTTGCAGCATTGTTTGGAAACGGGAGGCAATAGAGGGTCAGGTTTACTATCAGTTGGTTGACTTTCTTGGTAAAGAACCGGCGATGCAGATACAGGCAATTATAAAAAACGCAGCAGTCAGCAACCAGAGTTTTTTCTCGGTAGTTGTAGGAGGTGTGACCCTGCTAATTGGTGCTACTACAGTATTTGCAGAAATACAGGATTCTATCAATAGCATATGGGGACTAAAGCCTAAGCCAAAAAGAGGATGGTTAAAACTATTACAAAACAGGTTTCTATCTTTTTCCGTGATTGTCAGTCTGGTTTTTGTGCTTCTGGTTTCACTGGGAGTAACTTCAGTAATCGATGGTTTCAGTACCAAGCTCGAGAAAAATTTCAATGAAGTGTCGGTAGTATTTTTTTACATCATTAACCAGTTGATCACCCTGAGTGTAATATCCTTGATTTTTGGTGTGATATTTAAGGTATTGCCAGACGCACAGATCAAATGGCGGGATGTCATTTCGGGAGCAATCGTAACCGCGGTACTTTTTATGATCGGAAAATTTGCCATATCAATTTATATTAATAAAAGCAACGTGGGGAGCACTTACGGCGCAGCCGGATCACTGGTTGTACTCCTGCTTTGGACATATTATTCTTCGATCATCCTATTTTTTGGGGCAGAATTTACAAAGGCCTATGCCATCAATTATGGATCCGAGATACGCCCTAACCATTATGCGGTTACTACCCGCGAGGTAGAGATCGAAACAGGAAACGATTCCATACAGAAAAACGATGAGAAGCCAACGGTGATCAAAGAGAAATAAACACAAAAATCTTTAACGCAAAAAACCTGCAGATGCTGTCTGCAGGTATCCTTATTTTATATTCATCAGGATGATATCCTGAAGGGTATCTTTAGTCTTGTACAGTTTCCATTTTCGCTATATTCCTGTAAGGGAAAGAGCTAAAAATGTGGCGGCGTGCAAATCTTCCTGGTGAATCTGCGTTCACTAATTTCACATAAATCGCTTTAGGTACTTCAAAATACTCGTAAGCACTTCCATCAAGGAAATATACAGTAAGCATCAGTCCGGCCCATTTATAATCAGCAATACCACAAGATGTAATTGTAGAGGTATATTCTTCAATAGAAACTGCAAGCGTTTCAGGAGCAATACTTACCAGGAAATGGTAAGCCTCTATAATTTCTTTACTTTTTACTTCAGCAGCTAATTTAGCTTCATCGCTTTCCTGAAATTTGTCCGGATGATATTCCTTCATTAAATTTCTGTAAATAGTTTTAAGCTCTTTCAATTCGGCATCTTTCTGAACACCCAATAATTTTCTGTAATCGACAATCTTCTTCATAATGTATTTAACGGCAATAACTGTTTGTGATTAACAGGCTGAATGGCAGGATCAACCGAAGCATCAGGGAAACATTTTTGCAAAGGTACACTTTTAAAATCGAAACAAAGATTAAGGTTATGTTATTGATATTTAATGTCTTTTTAATATCGTTTTAATTGGGCTTTAACCGCCCTGTTTTACTTTTACCTCAGTATTAAACAATTCTTTAATCTGAAATTATGTACAATTCAACTATCCTCGCCGCATTGGGAACTCCTGAAATACTTGTTATCCTTGTTGTAGTCATGCTTTTATTTGGCGGCAAAAAAATACCTGAACTGATGAAAGGCCTTGGCCAGGGCATCAAAGAGTTTAAAGACGGACAAAAAGGACACGAATGAGTTTCGAATTAGATAGTTATCTTTACCGATCAACCAACCCTATTCAGCCAATGTTTAAGATCGGATTAGCAGAAGACGACACAAAAATAGCCAGCCTGATAAAAACCGGGCTGCAGGAACACAACTACAGTGTAACCGCCATCCCAGATGGCAGTATAGCCTTAAATATCTTCCAGGAAGAAGCGTTTGACCTTATCATACTCGATGTGATGATGCCTGGAATGAATGGCATTGAAGTATGCCGCCAACTGAGGGAAACCAATAAAGACGTCCCGGTGTTGATGCTTACCGCCCTGGGTTCTGTGGATGACAAAGTACTTGGACTCAATTCCGGAGCAGATGACTACCTGGTAAAACCATTCCATTTCAAAGAATTGCTGGCCAGGATCGAGGCCTTACTCAGACGACATTCCCCTTCCTTTACACAACAAAAAAACCTGCTCAGCTACGAAGGTATTGTATTGGATACTTACAGTAAAACCGTAAAACGCGACGATAAAGACATACAGCTCACCGCAAAAGAATTTACCCTGCTGGAGCTATTCCTTAAAAACCCAAACAGGTTGTTATCACGACAATATATCGCAGAAAATGCCTGGGACATTAGTTTTGACACAGGTACCAATGTAATTGATGTTTATGTGAATTTCCTGAGAAATAAAATTGAAAAAGGGTTTGACAGAAAGCTTATCCATACCAAAATCGGGATGGGTTACATCATGAAGTAAGCACCATGAAAATCAAGGACCGGCTCGCGTTATATTTTACACTGATCAGTACACTCATATTACTTTGTGTATTGACCGCTGTGTATTTTAGCTTTGAAAAAGTTATGGAGTCCGAATTCTTTGACCGTCTTACCGACCGGACCATGGTGACCGCCAAATTATACCTCAAGGCAGATGAAATTTCAAGCGACGCACTCAATAAAGTGAGGGAACAGTACCTTGAAAAACTCAACGGCGAAGTGATCCGCATCTATAACGAAGGCAACAACCCTACATTTATAGGGGATGACCAGCAGTTCTGGACCACAGAAACCATCAATCAGGTTAGGCAGCAAGGCAAAATGAGGTTCAAAGACGGCAACCGCCAGGTAGTTGGTATCTTTTACAAAGATAACCAGGGTAACTTTGTGATTATTGCTTCAGCCATAGACCAGGCTACGCAGATCAGGGTACAGCAATTACTTAAGGTAATGATTATAGTATTTATTATAATTTTTCTGAGCCTGCTCGTCTCCGGCAGATGGATTGCAGAGAGGATCCTCAGTCCGCTCAATGTATTTATTGAACAGGTAAAGCTGATCAAATCACATAACCTCCATTTCCGGGTCAAAGAAGGACACAACAAAGATGAGATTACGCTGCTGTCGCAAAACTTCAACAACCTGATGGAACACTTGGAACATTCCTTTATCCTCCAGAAAACATTTGTTGCAAATGCCTCCCATGAACTCCGTACACCAGTAACACGGATGATTATCGGAGCTGAAATTGCGCTTTCCAAAGAACGTGAAAAAGAAGAATACGAAGCCGCACTAAAGTCGGTACTCGAAGACGCAGAAAAACTGGAGAATATTATTACCGCCCTGCTCAACCTTGCACAGGCCGACCTTGAATACAGTTCTTCTCTGGCTCAGGATGTACGTCTGGATGAGCTGATCTGGCAATTACAGGCCGAATGGCGTCAGAAAAAAGGAAAAAACCTGCTGCATGTAGACATGATCAACCTGCCAATGGACAATGATTCCGTATTGATCATCAGGGCGAATCCTACCCTGCTGCAAATCGCAATAGACAATATCATCAGCAACGCCTTCAAATTTTCTGACGATCAGGAAGTAAACTGTATCCTCGAAGTGGCACACAATGGAATCATTATCACCATCAAAGACAAAGGCGTTGGTATTCCTGAAGATAAACAGACCGAAATATTCCAGCCCTTCTATAGCTCTTCCGGTAAAGCCAGTCACGCCGGCAATGGAATGGGTCTATACATGGCGCATAAAATCATTACATTGTTCCACGGAACTATCACGGTTACGTCATCTAATACCACCGGAACTACCTTTAAAATAGCATTTTACACATTTTAACTGCTTTTTAATTAACCTTTAATTCGTGTTTAATGCCTCCCCGGTAGATTTGTTTCAAACAACAAGTCGATGGTAACCCGAACTAAAATATTATATACCCTTTTGCTCTGCCTTATCCTGCCAGGTTTCGCAGAACCGGTTGCGGCGCAATCTGCAGACACCTTACAGCTCAGCCTGCCACAAGCAGAAAAACTGTTTGTAAAAAACAACTATCAGTTAATCGCTCAAAATTACCAGACCGATCAGGCCAGGGCCGAAATCATTACCGCCCGGCTGTTTGATAACCCAACGCTCAGCGCAGAAACCCAATTGTATAACCCTGATACCAAAAGGTTTTTTGAAACTTCAAAAACCAATGGCCAGTACCAGGCATCTATTTCACAGCTGGTAAAACTGGCAGGCAAACGCAACAAAAACATTCAACTTGCAACCGTAGGTGTAAAACTCGCAGAATATCAGTATTTCGACCTTATGCGTACCTTAAGGTATAACCTTAGGGCTAACTTTTACAAAACCTATTACGCACAGCAGAGTGCTAAACTGTACGAGCAGCAGATCACCTCCCTGCAGAAATTACTTTCCGCTTCAGAGGTACAGCTAAAGGCAGGAAACATCGCTGTGAAAGACATGATCAGGATCAAATCACTCCTGTACAGCCTTCAAACGGAATATAACATCCTGGAGAACAACATTGAAGACATGCAGACCGATCTGAAGCTGATGACGAATATTAAACCTGACAGTAATATCAAATTGGTGATGGACCCTGCCGAAGAAAAGAATTACCAGCTGGACAAAACAGTATATGTTAACCTGCTTGACTCGGCCCGTAATAACCGTGCAGATCTTAAACTTACACAAACCGGCATTGCCTATGCCGAAAAAAGCCTCATGGTACAAAAAGCACTGGCAGTACCCGATGTGCAGTTTTCATTGGTGTACGATCTCCAGGGGAGTTATCCAAATAATTATACCGGCCTCGGCCTAAGTATTCCCCTCCCGCTTTTCAACAGAAACCAGGGTGAGATCAAAAAAGCTAAAATTGCCGTTGACGCCGGAAAAACATTGCTTGACCAGCAGGAAGCAACCTTAGAAAATGAGGTTTTCAACAGCTACAAAACAGCACAACGAACGGAAACACTGTACAAAGGCATTGATCAAAACTTCAACACCGATTTCGACAAACTCATCAACGAAGTGATCAAAAACTTCAAAAGCCGGAACCTGAGCCTGGTAGAATTTATGGACTTCTACGATTCCTACCGCCAAAGCACACTCCAGATGAATGATATGAAGTATCAGCGCATGAATGCAAAAGAAGAAATCAACTACGTTACCGGTTCCACCATATTTAACTAAAATACCTATGCAAACCCCAATCAAAAAAATCAGTATGCTTACGCTCAGCATCCTGACGGTTGCCTTAGTTTTACAGGGCTGTTCGGAACATCCGGCAGAACAACCAAAAGACGACAAATTTGTCCTTACAGATTCACTGATCAACAGGTTGCTGATTGATACCGTGAGAAACCCAAATAGTGAAACAGATCTCAGCTTTTCTGCCAAAATAGCGCCTAACGAAGAAACTACCGCACGGATTTTTCCTATGGTGAGCGGGAGCGTGCGTTCGGTTCCCGTAAAATTAGGAGACCACGTAAACAAAGGTCAGGTTTTGGCTACCATGGGAAGCCCGGAAATGGCCAGCTTTGATAAAGATGCCATCAGCTCATCAGCCGAACTCAGGAACGCTGCAAGAAGCCTCAAGCTTGCGGAAGACATGTACAAAAGCGGCCTGTCATCTGCCAGGGATCTGGACGAAGCAAAAAATGATTATTTGGTTAAACAAGCCGAGGATAAACGCAGCAGATCAGTATTGAACCTCAACGGCGGGAGCACCAACGGAAGTTATACACTTAAATCGCCCATCTCAGGATTTGTAATTGAAAAAAATGTAAACAACAATATGGCACTACGGCCGGATAATAGTCAAAGCCTTTTCACAGTTGCCGATTTGTCTACCGTTTGGGGGATTATCAATATCTACGAATCTGATATATCCAGTATCCAGCAGGGCGATCCTGTTAAAATATCCATCCTGTCCTACCCGGATAAGACATTCACAGGCAAAATAGACAAAATCTATAACGTCCTGGATCCTGACAGCAAGGTAATGAACGCACGTGTAAGCATTTCCAACCCCGGCTTTTTGCTTAAGCCAGGTATGATGGCCACAGTAGAAATTACTGCAAAATCCACTAACGACCTGCCTTCTGTAAATTCAAATGACATCGTTTTCGACGAGAATAAAAATTACGTGATTGTGCTGGATAAAGTAAAAAAGGCACGTATCCAGGAAGTAACAGTAGAACGCACATCAGGTGCAAAGTCGTATATCAGTAAAGGACTGCAACCCGGCGACCGTGTAGTGGCATCCAAAACGGTATTCCTCTTCCAAAGCCTTAAAGACTAATTTTCAGGACCTTACATTAAACTCATTGTAATGAATAAATTCATTAAGTCGATTATAGGTTTTGCCTTAAAAAACAAATACTTTGTATTTTTTGCCACCTTCGTGATGATTGTGGCAGGCTACCTGAGCTTCAAAAACACCACTATAGAAGCTTTTCCGGATGTAACCAATACCAATATCACCATCATTACCCAATGGCCGGGAAGAAGCGCTGAAGAAGTAGAAAAATTTGTGACCAGGCCACTGGAAATTGCCATGAACCCTACAGAGAAAAAGACCAGCATCCGCTCGTCTTCCCTCTTCGGCCTCTCCATCGTTAAAATCACCTTTGAAGACGATGTAGATTACGCCTTTGCCAGGGTCCAGGTCAACAATCATATCGATGATGCCGACCTGCCGGCAGGAATCAGTCCAGGTATACAGCCCTCATCCGGCCCAACAGGCGAAATTTTCCGTTATACATTAAAAAGCGATACCAAATCCATCCGCGAACTAAAAACCTTGCAGGACTGGGTAATTGAAAGGGAACTGCTTTCCGTTCCCGGCGTAGCTGATGTAGTAAGTTTCGGCGGCGAAGTAAAAACCTATCAGATTACAGTAGACCCGCAAAAATCCATACAATATGGCGTTACTGCCAAAGAAGTATATGACGCGGTATCAAAAAGTAACATCAATGTAGGTGGCGATGTTATTACCCAGGCCGGACAGGCCTATGTAGTCCGGGGAATTGGTGTACTTAACAACATAGAAGAAATCAAAAACGTAATAGTTGACAACGTAAATGGTACCCCCGTTTATGTAAAAACTATTGGCGATGTTACCGAAGCCGCCCTTCCCCGTTTGGGACAAGTGGGCAGGGACAACGACCCAGATGTAGTTGAAGGCATTGTAGTGATGCGCAAAGGGGAAAACCCAAGTGAAGTACTCAAACGCCTCAAAGAAAAAATAGCGGACATCAACGAGAATATCCTGCCCGGCGACGTCAAGATCAGTACGTTCTACGATCGCGAAAACCTGGTAGACTATGCTATCCATACAGTAATGCACAACATGATGGAAGGCATTATCTTCGTTACAGTAATTGTCTTCCTATTTATGGCAGACTGGCGGACAACAGTGATTGTATCCATCATCATTCCACTGGCATTGCTTTTTGCTTTCATTTGTTTGAAACTGAAGGGCATGTCCGCCAACTTATTGTCCATGGGCGCTATTGACTTCGGGATCATTATAGACGGGGCCGTGGTAATGGTTGAGGGGATCTTTGTCGCACTGGACCATCGTGCCGAAAAAGACGGCATGGAGAAATTTAACAAGCTGAGCAAACTCGGCATCATTAAACGTGCCTGTTTAGAGAATGGCAAGGGTATCTTCTTTGCCAAACTGATCATTGTGACCGGTCTGCTACCCATTTTTACATTTGAAAAAGTAGAAGGAAAAATGTTCTCGCCACTGGCTTGGACACTAAGTTTCGCCCTGTTGGGTGCCTTAATCCTCACCTTCACACTTGTACCTGCGCTGGCCAGCGTGTTATTGAAAAAGAATGTGAAAGAAAAACATAACTTTTTCCTGCGGGCGATCACCAATGGCACCATCAGCATCTATAATGCGGCATTCAAAGCGCGCAAATTTGTGTTTCCTGTAGCTATAGTTATCCTGATAGCAGGACTGTTCAGTTTCAAATTCCTGGGAACAGAGTTCCTTCCAACCCTGGATGAGGGTTCAATTTACGTAAGGGCAAGTGCCCCGCTCAGTATTTCACTCGACGAAACCAAGAAACTTTCCAATGAGATCCGAAAGATCTTTCTCCATTTTGACGAAGTAAAACAAGTGGTTTCACAAACAGGAAGGCCCAATGACGGAACGGATGCCACAGGTTTTTATAACATGGAATTCCTGGTTGATATCTATCCCAAAGACGAATGGAAACGCCATGAAAGTAAAGAACAACTGATTGACCGCATGCAGGAAAGACTGAAAGGTTATCCAGGTATCAGTCTTAACTTCTCTCAGCCCATTTCTGATAACGTCGAGGAAGCAGTTTCCGGCGTGAAAGGGTCTATAGTAGTAAAAATGTTCGGCGACGATTATAACTTCATTGAAGGCGAAGAAGAAAAGATAGAGCGGATCCTGAAAACCGTTCCTGGCATAGAAGATCTGGGCATACTGCGGAATTTAGGTCAGCCGGAACTGCAGATTAACCTCGACCAGACAAAGATGGCCCTTTATGGTGTAACCGCAGAAGACGCCAATGCAGTGATTGAAATGGCCATTGGCGGGAAAGCGGCCACACAGATTTTTGAAGGCGAGCGCAAGTTTGACCTGCGGATCAGGTATCCTGATTCCTTCAGGGAAAACGAAGCCTCCATAGGAAACCTAAGGATTCAAAGCCTTTCAGGCGCCAAAGTGCCCCTGAGTGAAATCTCAACCATTAAAAAGGTAACCGGGCCAAGCATCATTTACCGCGATAAACACGAGCGGTACGGCGCCATAAAATTTTCTATCCGCGGACGCGATATGGGCAGTACCATTGCCGAGGCGCAGGCCAAAGTAAATGCAGCCATCAAACTGCCTAAAGCCTATAAATTGCAATGGGCAGGTGATTTTGAGAACCAGCAAAGGGCTACCGCCAGGTTATCACAGGCAGTCCCTATTAGCTTGTTGCTGATCTTCTTTATCCTGTTTGTGCTTTTTGGTAATATCAAAGATTCCCTGCTGGTATTAAACAATGTGCCTTTTGCTATGGTTGGCGGTATCCTGGCGCTGCTGGCGTCAGGGGTCAATTTTAACATCTCGGCTGGTATCGGGTTTATTGCCCTCTTTGGTATCTGCGTGCAGAATGGAGTGATCCTGCTTACCAGGTTCAAGACCAACATTGCAGATCTGAAATACCATCCTACATGGACGTTTTCAGATGCGCTGAAAGATGGTATAGCCACCAGGCTGCGTCCTGTAATCATGACGGCAATGATGGCTGCGATCGGGCTTATGCCTGCTGCTCTATCTACAGGTATTGGTTCAGAAGCATCAAAACCGCTGGCCATAGTAGTTATAGGAGGATTAATTACCAATACACTGTTCAGCTTGTTTGTATACCCTATTGTATTCTACTGGGCATACCGTAAAAAAGCAGACCATATTGTAAATACCCGGGATTTAGCAAGGGCTGCCACATCATGATATTTAAAATAGTTTTTGCAGTTGGTTAGGGTTGCGTTTGCGGGAGGCCAACAGGATTGGCAGATCCTTGAGGTTCTCCCCGGCAGACGCTAAGATGAGGCCCGTTTCACTATAAGGTGATTCGGGCCCTTCTTATTTAACGGCCATTTCTACCCGATAGCGACTATCCTTATCATCAAATTATAGCGATTGTTTTGAGACTACCTGATTCCTACCTCAATCGTTCATCAGTATCAACAGATCCCAATATCCCATTCAGCAACCACGTACGCCGTCGCACTTAAATATATTTTCGTGAAACACTGAGCAAATAAATCTGTTACTTCTATAACTAAATGGAGGTTCTACGGGTAGATTTTGAAAAAAATACTACGCATGTTGGTTCCAGAAATTCATTGATAAACACTTACAAATAGAAAAAACATGGCAGATTTAGAGTTACACAATCCGAATTTTGATATTACAATCAACATTGGTGGAGAGCAAAAAACAATTACAGTTCAGCCAGACGAAACCAGTGATGGTGTAGAATATTACAAATGTAAGTCAGGCGACAGTGAAATTACTCAGCTGAGGCTTGATGTTGATAATAAATGGGAACAACTTTGGGGGGATCTCGGTAACGAAGAGGTGAATGCAATTGGTGAAGCGATTACACAAAAAATCAAATAACATGGAAACGCATCACACAAACCTCAAATTACGATCTGGTAATTTTTCCATCGAAGAACACCGTTATGAAAATGTTGGCCTAACGGAGCGTTTTGTGTCTGTATTTGCCGGAGCAATCCTGCTGAGCAAAGGATTGAGAAATCCTTTTAAAACTAAATTCCTCTACGGTGCATATCTTACTTACAGGGGTTTTACCGGACGCTGTCTGTTCTACGAACAATTAGGTATAGATGCCACAAAACAACAGGCCATTAATGTGCGCGGCGAGTTTGTGATAGACAGGCCACCGGCCGAAGTTTATGATTACTGGCGAAACCTGAATAATCTTCCGGGAAGTGTATACCACTTATTGGATGTAAAAACTATAGATGAGAAACTTTCTTATTGGAAAAGTACCATTCTGGGCAAGCTGCTACCGGTAAACTGGAAAGCAGAAATTGTAAAGGATGAACCGGGACATTTGATTGGCTGGAGGTCAACCGATGATTCCATTCTTCAGCATGTAGGAAAAGTAGAGTTTGATCAAACGGCAGACGGACGCGGAACTATACTTAAAATAGTCCTTTCGTACCACCCCCCGGTTGGTGGAATAGGCATTGGCGTTGCCAGATTACTTAACCCCTATTTCGAAACGTTGCTTACTAAAGAAATAAAAACCTTTAAACACCAGGTAGAAACACCTGCCCTATACTAAAGGGCAGGGTTTTAACGCCCTGCAACTGCAATTCCGGCTACCACAACTGTAATCATCACCATTGCGTAAAACGCAATAAAAGCTATCATGAGAATGCCATAAAATTTAAAAAACGACTTCATTTTGTGCATCGCGTCCGAAAGGCTGAACTGATCGCCAAATAAAACCGCCTGATTAGTGAATGCAGAAAATTTGTACAACAAGTAACTGGGATAAAACTCAACCACTGCAAGCAACAAATAAACGATTGTTAATCCAGTGGCACCTATTTTTGCTATCGGATGGTTCGGGCCCAGGGCTTCTAAAACAGAACCAGCACTAAATGCCCCTATAGCAGTAATACCAGCAAATACAAATCCAACAATCGATAAAAATTTAGTCCATTTGGCAGTTTCATATAAATAACTGCGTATATCCTCCGAAATCCACAAAGATTCTTCTTCTTCTTCCTCCGGTGATATTGGGTCTATTTCTTCAAAGTTCTCCATATGTTAAAACAAATTTTACTATTTATTTATAAGTTGTTAAACATAAAGAATATTTGGATGTGCCGCAAGTTTATTGTCTCAGGCATTTAAAAAAATTGATACCTTTGCGGCAAATCAAGAAAATAATCATTCATGGCATTACAATGTGGTATAGTTGGTTTACCAAATGTTGGAAAATCTACCCTATTTAACTGTTTATCTAACGCAAAAGCTCAAGCGGCAAACTTTCCGTTCTGTACAATCGAACCAAACATTGGTGTGATTACAGTACCTGACGAGCGTTTAACCAAGCTAGAAGAGCTGGTAAAACCAAACCGTGTGGTTCCTAATACAATTGAGATCGTAGATATTGCCGGTCTTGTAAAAGGTGCATCTAAAGGTGAAGGACTGGGAAATCAGTTTTTAGGGAATATCAGGGCTACAAACGCAATTATACACGTTCTTCGTTGTTTTGATGATGGCAATGTGATCCATGTTGACGGATCGGTTGACCCAATCCGCGATAAAGAGATCATTGATACAGAACTACAGCTAAAAGACCTTGATACTGTTGAAAAACGTATTCAGAAGGTAGAAAAACTGGCTAAAACAGATAAAGAAGCAAAACGTACTTTTGAAGTACTGAGCGTAATTAAACCTCATCTGGAAAGTGGCAAGTCGGTACGATCGGCACCACTTGAAAAAGACGATTTCGATTTTATTGAAGGTCTGGGATTATTAACGCAGAAACCAGTAATGTATGTATGTAATGTTGATGAGAATTCTGTAATCAACGGTAACGCATATGTTGACCGCGTAAAAGAAGCAGTGAAGGACGAAAATGCGGAAGTATTAATTATTTCTGCGAAAATAGAATCTGAAATTGCAGAACTGGACAGTTATGAAGAACGTCAGGAATTTTTATCTGACCTCGGACTTACTGAATCTGGCGTAAATAAACTGATTGTTGCGGCTTACCGCTTACTGGACCTGTATACGTATTTTACAGCTGGTGTGCAGGAAGTAAGGGCATGGACAATCACTAAAGGATTTACTGCGCCGCAGGCAGCTGGTGTAATCCATACAGACTTCGAAAAAGGGTTTATCCGCGCAGAGGTAATCAAGTACATAGACTTTGTAACATTAGGTTCTGAAAATGCCTGTAAAGACGCAGGTAAATTAGGTATTGAAGGCAAAACCTATGTAGTTGAGGATGGTGACATTATGCACTTCCGTTTCAACGTATAAAACTTATCGTATAATAAGCCGCGGTTAGCTTTTCAAGTAACCGCGGTTAATCCAATTACTTCTTAAATGGCTTTAGCCATACCGGGTTAGTCATTGCTGTCATATCCCCATTTGCTTTTCTCAGCTCCGCCCTTAGATAGGAATTATCACCTCTTTTGATGGTAAAGTCCAGCACTACGTTATCTTCGTTTACTTTTCTCGTATCTATTGTGCCCGTACTTCCTATCAGTTTAAGCGTTGTATTTTTACACCCCTCCAACTTCAGGTGAACAGTTACCGGATCTGTATTTTCCTGCGACAGGAGCTCTCCTATGCCTGCATTATTTCTTCCGGACGAGATTAAAAATGTAAGTTTTACAGAATCAGTTGCTGCAAGATAAACCCGTCCCGACCTGATTCCGTTGATGACTTCTTGCCTGGAAAGTCCCTTTGCATATACCACTGTTTGCGGCCTGCCCAGATTATTATTTGATCCGCTGGTCTGATGGGTATCACTAGCCCCTATCGCAATTTTAAAAATTCCCTTTTTCAGTAAATCATCCCACCAGTTTAGGGCTTTTTCATTCAGCGCATTCCAATAGCCGTTCCATATCTCAATGCCATCAAATTCCTTCTCATCAAAATTGAAAGTCCTGGTTCCCTTATCATAAAATGGATGATTGATTATAGCCAGTCCATTATCAATGTGCACCTTTTCTATTTGCCCCTTAATAAGGCTATCTTTAGGTTGGTAACGCCAGTCCACAAGTGTGGCTGCCGCAAGGCCAATAGCATTCCAGTGCCCGTCCCTGGTAGTTGTTACTTCTTCACCGTTGATAATCAGCAGTTTTTTTGTATCGTACTTTCCCCAGCTCAAATTGGCCGAATTGGTATTATGTTCTGTAGAAACAATAAAATCAAGTTTCTTTTCTTTTGCTTCGGCCACCAGCTCATCGGTATTCCTTTTTCCATCAGAGTGCAGTGTATGCATATGTAGGTCGCCACGGTACCAGTTTGGAACATGATTAATAACCTGTTTACCCTCCCGCAATACAAATTCTTTTTTATGTGTACCCGTGCTGAGGACAATTGTAAGTTTCCAGTTCAGTCCTTCAGCTGATATTTTAGAAGGGTAAACCAAAATATTCCAGGTGCCGGAATGAATTCTCCCTGGGAGGTATCCTGTAGAAGCTGCAGCTTCGCTGATAAAAAACTTCTTTTTAGCACCACCAGACCAGCCTCTGAAACCAGTAACATTTCCGTCCTTGTGGCCACGTGGATCATAGATTCCAAGGTTCAGCACATTGTCACTCATCCGGTCATATTCCTCAGTCACTACAATTTCTGTTGTTCCCTCCGGCACTTCAAATGGCACGTAGAGCAATTCAAAAATTTTGTCAGCAGGTATAAAGCCGCTTTTATTGATAGTTGATGTTTGCTGTGCCGATAGGAAATGGAAAGGATAAATTATAAATATCAGGACAACATATATGGAATTCAGTTTCATAGGGGCTTTAGTTGCCGTAAAAGTACTCACCCAGTATTAAGTACATGTTACCAATGTCATCTGGTTTGGAACATAGCGCAGATAGCTTTGAAAAAGCATTTTATGGTTTGTCTCATATTTATGCTATTTTACCTTGAATTAAATATGTGACATGAATAACTATGCCCTGATTACCGGGGCCAGCAGGGGGATTGGAAAAGCACTATCAATCCAACTGGCCGAAGCCGGTTACAACCTGATGCTGATAGCCCGATCAGCAACAGAACTTGAAGATCTTTCTTTCATCATCAAAAATAAATATAAAGTGGATGTGCGTTATTTTGCATCCGATTTATCTGCGGCCAATGCATCTAAAGAAGTATCAGCGTGGTGTAACAGCCAAAATACTGGAATTTCAATCCTCATTAACAATGCGGGTTATGGCCTGTGGGGCAATTTCAGCAGCCTCTCAGTGACGGAACAACTGAATATGCTGCAGTTGAACATCAACGCTGTTGTTGAACTTACCCATCACCTGTTACCTGTATTGAAACTGCAAAAACAAGCTCATATACTCAATATATCAAGTACCGCAGCTTACCAGGCTTTACCATCACTCGCATTGTATGGTGCCAGCAAAACTTTTATCCTCAATTACAGCAGGGCCATCCGCTATGAACTTAAAGATAGTCCCGTTGCGGTAAGCTGCCTTTGTCCCGGACCAACAGACACTGGTTTTGCAAGTCGCGCTGGCCTTGATGAATTTGCCGATCTGGCAGAGAAATTTAACATGTCTCCCGAGGAAGTTGCAAAAACCGGATTGAAGGGAATGTTCAATAAAAAGGCAGAGATTATTCCCGGATTCCTGAACCAATTGTCGTCATTTTTTGCCCGTCACCTGCCAAGTTCGCTGGTTGAACGCGTAAGCGCAAAGTTATATACCCGTTAAAGTAACCCCTCCAGGGTGTAAACTAATCCCTGGAGAGGCCAAAAAGGCCTATTACAAAATAAAATTGAAAAAATATTGAGTTGGCCTTTTTTTAGCAGAATATTCTCCTACATTTGTAATGTCTACTGAATACGTAGACATTATTTCAAATGACAAAATACACACATACATATAGCGCATTCTCAATGCGAATGTCCTTTTCTCAAAGGGCTGTATGTTGCTGTTGTTGTCTATAATCATTAAAAATTTTATTGATTAATTCTCCATCCTTCAAGCTCTATATTCAGGCTTAAGGCCTTCTCAACCCATTTTTTATCTTCTATTAAAACTTACTGACATGGAAAACTCATATGTAAAATTTACCCTTGGCGCTCAGATTACGGCAGAACAGAAAGATTTCTTCAACCAGAACGGCTTTATACATTTCAAAAATTTCATTAAACAGGAGACTGTAAATGACATCATCCAGGCATCTGCCCAGGTGCAGCAGCAATGGATCACGGAAGAAAAAGTTAAAGTTAACGGCATCCCGATTAAGTATGGGAAAGACCTGGACGGTTCACCAATAGTACAGCGCTTTGCATTTATCAACCAGCACCATAATTTATTTGACGGACTAACACATGATCCGCGCTTCGAAACATTGTTAAGCCTGATTGGTCCGGGCGCAAGACTGGGAACAGAAGAGAAAGACGGGATGGTGTTAAACCATTACGTAAATGGCCCGCACAGTAAGTTTACACAAATGGGATGGCATACAGATGGCCTCCGTGATATATTTCAGGGTCAAAAACTTAACCCTATGCTGAATGTGGGTATCCACCTTAGCAATGTAAAACCAGAAAATGGTGGCTTGAGAGTACTGGCAGGAACCCATAAACAAAGTTTATACAGTATGCTCTTCAGAAAAAAATACTTTTTAGATAACAAATCTGACGCAAGGGAAATAGCCATTGTACCTGAGGCCGGCGACCTCACCATACACGACGGACGATTATGGCACCGCGTAGCACAGTCTTCTGTAATTGGCGAAGAAAGCCGCAGAAGAGTGATTTACATTCCTATTATTGCAGGCAAATTTGAGCCTAAGAACGAAAAAAGTCCGACAGCATTTTATCAGCGTTTTGCAGGTTTAGTTAAATAACAAGGCTTATGTTAATCGCACTGCTTATTGGCTACCTGGCGCGCAGCGGAAAATTATCCGCAATACAGCATAAGCTGGCGCGAAACCAGCATTACCAGCTCCTCCAATCGTTTTTTAACGGTTGAGTTTGTTTAGAAACTTTGGTTAGTTTATATTTTGATTATTTTGTTGAGGTAAGCCAGGCACAAAAGCCTGGCTTTATTACTTTAATCGCAGATACTTATACAGCTAGAGCAGTACGCCGGTAAGGAACATGACGGCTACAGAGAAGTAAATTATAAGGCCTGTAACGTCAACAAGTGTAGCCACAAATGGAGCGGATGATGTTGCCGGGTCGGCACCCAGCTTTTTTAAGAGCAGAGGCAGCATTGAACCTGCCAGTGAACCCCATAAAACCACCCCAACAAGTGCTACGCCTACCGTTACACCTAATAATGCCCAGTGTGGTCCGTAAAGATCTGAAAACAGTGTCCAGGTAAATATTCTTAAAAACCCGATTGTTCCAAGTACAACACCCAGCATCAGGCCTGAAATCAATTCCCTGCGCATTACACGCCACCAATCGCCAATGGTAATTTCTCCAAGTGCCATCGCCTGTATTATCAGCGTTGAGGCTTGCGAGCCGCTATTACCTCCACTGGATATGATCAATGGCACAAACATGGCAAGCACAACCGCTTTAGCAATATCTGCTTCAAAATGCGCCATAGCGGTTGCGGTAAGCATTTCGCCAAGAAAAAGTACCACTAGCCAGCCTATCCTTCTTTTAAATAAGCCAAAAATGGGCATATCCAGGTAGGGCTCATCCAATGCCTGGGTACCCCCAATTTTGTGCATATCTTCGGTATACTCTTCATTGGCAATCCAGAGGATATCATCTACGGTTACAATCCCAAGCAGTACGTTATGATCATCCGTAACCGGCAATGCCACTCTGTTGTTCATTCTGAAAACATTGATAGCTTCTTCCTGCGGATCGTTTGCATTGAGTGCAATAGACCGGTTATCAGTCAGCTCTAGGATGGATACTTCGGGATCTGCCAGCAAGATCTCCCTGATCCTGATATCGTCCAGTAAAATTCCGTCTTCATCTATTACATAAATAACGTCAATGGTTTCAGAATCCTTGCCATACCGTCTGATGTGTTTCAAAACCGTTTTAACGGTCCAGTCTTTTTTTACAGCAATGTAATCTGGGGTCATTAACCTTCCAACACTATCCTCTTTATAACCTAAAAGCGAAAGTGCCTCTACCCTGTCTTTTGCGGGCAGAAGTATAATGAGTGCTTTAACAGCGTCTCCTTTCAGTTCAGAGAACAGTGAGGTCCTGTCATCAGGAGGAAGCAGATTGATCAGTTCAGCAAGTTTTTCTCCGGGAAGTTTTTTAATGATCTTTTCCTGCGTTGGAAAATCAAGGATCCTAAAAACATTCACTGCCCGCTTAACAGATAAAGTATCAATGAAAGTAACTGCATATTGAGGGAGATCGTCTATCAGATGTTCAACATCTGATATATTGAGTGCGTCTAAATATTCCTTCAATTCCCCTTCAACATTGCGCTCAATTAGTTCAACAACTTCTTCAACAACCTTTTCTTCCATAAATATCGCTTTAAAATTTTTACATCTGCAACTGCTTTTCAAGACTGCAAAAGTGATGTTTTATTTTCAAAACACAGTACGGAAACCCAAATAAATGCGCAACAGGACTTTAGGAGCCTACCCAAAAGTCCAATCGACAATCTGTTGTATAAACTGAATTAAATCCTGCTGCTGATTTAGTGACCGCTCTTTTTTTTGCCCTTTTTTGTCAATTATACCATTTAAAATCAGTTGTTCAGTACCTGCCGAAAGCAAGGTAGACATTACCTCAAAATGAATATTCAGGTCTTTAGGAAGATCCCATTTTATTTTATTGGAAATGATTCTGGTATTACAAATTTCATCCATCAATAACGCCTCAATCTCACAATGGCTGTAAAATTCTTCAGAATGGTCATACAGAATTTTAGAAACCTGTGCATGCATGCTGTAACTGGAATCATGCGCAGCCGGATAGGTGGAAAGATATTTTCTAAGAAAGTCGTTTTCAATTATGTACGCCTGGCGTAATTGGTCAAGTCCACCAAAGTACCGATAGATCATTATTTTGGGAACGCCGGCATCTTTAGCTATCTTATCAACAGCTAAGTTATTAAATCCTTTGCTTCTGACAATGGCACCCAGGGCTTCGATTAGCTTACGTTTCGTTTCTTCTTTGTTCCTCATAAGAATATTTGGTTTGTTTAAACATAAAAAAACCACCATAGCCCATATATCAGGTATCAGAAAGCCATGGCGGCTTCATAGGTAGATATTTGTTTACTTATTTAATAATCGAAAGGTATCACCAGATAAGCGGTACTAATAAAAACTTATATAAAACGGGTGTTATATTATATGAAAAGACCTTTTTTCAAAAAAATTGAAATTATCACTATAGGTTGTATATTTATGGTTATTGTTAGCGCTGTTACCTATTTTAATTTAATGTTTTATGCTAATGACTTGTATTGTCATCGATGATGAGCCGCACGGGATAGAAGAACTGTGCGATTTAATAACCCAGGTTCCACACTTAAATTTGCTGGAACGATTTTCTGACGCCAGACTGGCAATGGCTTACCTTAAAGAGGAAAACCATGTAGACATTATTTTTTCAGATATCAACATGCCCGTTATAAACGGAATAGAGGCAGCAGAAATTATGAAGAATTACTGCCATTTACTTGTATATGTAACTGCTTATCGTGACTACGCGCCTGAAGCATTTGAGAGCAAAGCAGATGGTTATCTCCTTAAACCGGTAAGTTATTTATCCTTCCGCCAGGAAGTGGAAAACCTGGATCGGAAATTTCAAAATATCATCAGGCTGCAGCGCGATGAAAACCAGTTCCTGTTTATTAAAGGCGGACAAAAAAGCAGCTTTATTAAAATTAGATACAGTGAGATTATCGTTGTCGAAGCGAAGTTGAATTACGTTATGATCTATACCGGCGCAGGAGATGAAATTACCTACATGGGGTTGAAAGCAATGGAAGATAAATTACAATTGATGGATGTGTTTTTCAGGATCAATAAATCTACCATCATTTCGCTAAACTATTTGGACCGTGTGGATGGGAATACTGCAAGACTTTCAAATGGTCAAAGCTACCAGGTTGGTGAAAAATATAAAGGCGTGTTTCTTGAATTTCTAAAGAAACACACCTTGAGGTCTTAATTTAAACCAGGTAATCTACTCTATATTGACGTCTGTGGAGTAGTTACCGTTATTGAAATCGGGTCCGATGTGTTAAGCCGATTTGAATTCTGTTTTTGCGTTTTGAAAATAAACAATGTTTTTTTGTTCAGTCTGAAATTTTTTCTGGTAAGGTTCATAGCACTTTTTTTTTAATTGTGAGCCCTATATTATCTCAGAAGAAATTTTTAATCATATTTATTATATTAAATGCGTGGTTTATTATATAAAGTAGGATCAAAAGTCTCAAATTCTACCAGATTGCATATTTTATGCTGGTCGATTTTCATCATATATGAGGTACAATTTTCAGTAGCCGTCTCACGAAATCTGAAGCCCTTAGAAGTATATATCTTATTTTATCTACTTAACATTTCACTATTTTACTTCCATTCAGGAATTCTTCTAAAGAAATTTTCTGTTCAGAGATGCATAGACATTTTGCGCATCCCAATATTGGTTGTATTGGAAATTACAGCCTACTGCACATTGACATTTTTGATCACGCAACTATTGTGGAAGCTTGGATATGAAGAATATGAATCATCGTTCTTGCAAAAAAAATATATAATGACAGCGATTTGGCGAGGAATATATTTCATCCTCTACGGCACAGGCTACTACTTCCTACTCAGCTATTACCAGAAAAAAGAGAAGTCTTTCACCCAGGCTATAGAAAATGAAAGGTTAAAGAATGACCTGCTACGTGCCGAGCAAGACTTTCTACGGGCGCAGATCAATCCCCATCTACTTTTTAATACCCTAAGTTTTATAAAATACGCAGCGAAAAGAAATCCGGCAGAAGCCGATGAAGCCATGATGCGGTTATCCGGCATCATGAGTTTTGCACTTGAAAGCAATTCTGACAGGATATTATTGAGCAGGGAACTGGATCAGGTAAAGAATATCATTGGCCTTAACCAGCTAAGATTTAACCACAAACTGAACATCAAATACATTCAGCAGCTGGATAACCCCGAAGTAAAAATTATTCCTATTGTTTTATTGACCATTGTAGAAAACGTTTTTAAACATGGCAATCTTCAGGATGAAAATGAACCGGCCCAGATCTGTGTTGAGGCTACAGCTGAACACATTATTATTAAAACCTGTAACCTAACAAACCGGCAAAACGACATTAAAAGTAATCATACAGGGTTGGCTAATATCAATATGCGGCTAAATCACGCATATTCAGATCAATACGAATTCCAATATGGAATGTCAGATAATTTATTTAAAGTTTATATTAAAATTAATAAAAATATTTATTAAACTAAATTACAGTATTTGTATCTTTAGGATGTAATACATTAACAATATAAAATTAGGGTAATGAAGCTGACATTCTCACCAATTAGTATTTGCCGTACACCTGTATTCTCTCTACATCAGGACATGAAGAAAGCATGGACTGAACTTAAAAGTTATATTCAGGAATCATCTCCTGAATTTTTCGAGCTCATTAAAGACGACGATGAAGAGTCCCTGCTTAATCTCGATCCTAAAGTCAGGTTCACCATATGGAAGTATTTTAACAGGGCAAAATACAGGGCCACTCCATTCGGCCACTTTGCTGCATTTTCACTGATTCCCGTCAGTAAAGAAAACCAATCCGGCAACGTAGTTCTTTCCCGGAAAACAGTCACACACCGTTTTCCCAACTGGCAGGAAAAAGAAAACCTAAACCTGAGCACAAAGTACATCAGCACTAACGCCAATTTTGTTAGGACAAACACCACAGGATACCTGTGCGCCCAGGAACTACGTTATGTAAATATCGAAAATGCATCTTTCGAATTGTCGGCAGTGCAGGTTGAACAAACCACGCTGAAAACGCTAAAGTTCTGCCATATAAAACGCACATTGCAGGAACTGCGCCATTTTCTCCAGACAGAATTGGGTTTAAAAAAATCACTCGCCAGTTATTTCATACAGCAGTTGATTGAATCGCAATTACTGCTTACCGATTTTCAGCCCAATATTACCGGAACAGATTATTTCAGACGTATAGGATATGCAAATGCAGAGAAAAACAATGATTATATCATCGCAGAGCGAAAAATACTAGACGGTAACATTTCTCAAAGGGAGATCAATATCATCCCTGAACTGATTGAATTCCTCTGCTGCCATCTGAGTCCAAATAAAAACGCAGCATTAAACCATTACCGGAGTCAATTCAGCGGGCATTTCGAAGACAAAGCAATTCCTTTGCTGGTTGCAATGGATCCGGAGATGGGTGTAGGATATGAATCCCTTACACAGGACAGCAGTGAGGATCTCCTGGTGCAGGAATTGAAGACTCACCGCCAGCAAAAAAACAAGGCAGTCCGCAGTATCGATTATCCTGCGATATACCCGTTTATACTTAATGGCATGTTACAACAGAAAACTGTGCAGCTCGAAGATTTCAAAGACGCTGGGATAGGAAAAGATGCAGGGACAGGAAATGCTGAAAGAGTTGCAAATACCTTCAGCCTCATGCTGCAGTATGCAGACGACTTATTGGTTGTCTCCCAGATTGGCGGATGCACAGCCAATTCTCTCCTCGGCCGGTTTTCAATGGCAAGTGACGAAGTCACAGGCATGGGGCAGCGGCTTGCACAAACAGAGCAGGATGCCAATCCGGATGTTCTCTTTTTTGACATCGCCTATCAGCTGGAGAAAAATGCGGATAACATTAACAGGAGGAAATCTATCTATTCATACGAACTACCTATATTGAGCTGGACGGAAAGTGCCGAGGCTATTGACCTCGACGATCTGCTGCTGAGTGTAAGAAACAATGAGTTTGTGCTGCATTCGGCCAAATACCAAAAACGTGTTGTGCCCAAACTTGCATCGGCTTATAATTATGCCCGCTCTGATTTGTCCGTTTTCAGGTTCCTGTCAGACCTTCAGTACCAAAACCTGCGCTCATCGCTAAATATTAATGTGTTAAACATGTTCCCCGGGCTTTTGCATTACCAAAGGATACAATACAAACACATTGTTTTGTCGCCCGAAAAATGGCTGGTGCCTCAGCAAATCTGTAACGGGACAGACAAAAGGGGAACAATGGAAGCCTTAACCCAATGGTTGTCTGACATCCGGTTAACGGCACCTTTTAAATGTGGATTTGCCGATCAAACCCTTACTTTCAATCCAACTCTTGAAGAGGACAGGCAGGCATTCCTGTTATTCTGTAAAAATAAAACGGATTTTTATATTGAAGAAACCTTTATTGCAAACAAACAACTGGTTACGGACGAAAATCAAGCCCCTTACATCTCAGAATTTATTATCAACCTGGAGCACAACGAACAGATTTATACAGCTTATCCGTTTGTTCCACCTATAGACACTACAGTTTACACATCTTCATATTTACCTGGAGAGGAGTGGCTTTACTTTGAAATCTATTGTCATCCTTCAAACAGTTCATCCCTGTTGCTGACCATCCATGCCCACTACCTGCGCCATATTAAAAAGAAAATAAAAAACTGGTTTTTCATCCGTTATATGGATCCTTCATACCATATCCGGTTGCGGATTCAGCCAAAAGAAAAGGGTCAAACGGGCGATCTGATAGCGGGGTTATCCAAATTATTGCGTCCATATACCGAACAGGGAATTGTTGCCGATTTACAGCTTAAAACTTACCGGCCTGAACTTGAACGTTATGGAAAGGAACGGATGCACCTTGTTGAAAAATGTTTTGGTACCGACAGCAACTTTGTATTACAACTGCTGAGCAAATCCTTCACTGTAAATCTGCTATATTATATCTCCATTATGCTGATGGAAAACATCATGCATGCTACTGGATTATCGCTCCAGGAGCAGCTCAAATTTGCCGAAAAAATGGCAGGCGCATTCTCATCAGAAATGAACATTTCAACCGAAGGGTTCAAAAAGGTGAACAAAGCTTATAAGGATTTCACAGATGAGACCGCAACTGATGAGGGGAAACTTCCTGAGAAAAAAATGGAAGCTACCCAAAAGCGCTTTTTACAAGTATTGGAAACAAGCAAGGGAGCGGAAAAAGACAAGCTGTTATCTGATCTTTTTCATATGCATACCAACAGGCTCTTTAATAACGACCAGCGTATGCACGAAATGGTCATGTACCTTTACTTAACCAAAAGAATCAAAACCAGACTCGGCCGACTCCAGCAAGACCGTTAAAAAAGTATACAACAGATTGGTCCTCATAAAATTAATTTGTAAAAAATTTCCGGCATACAACAAAATCACTATTTTTACAGAAGTGGTAACATCGCAGTTTCAGTTAAAACTTATACTGCCAGTAAGAAATGATTTATGAAACCTTTCATCAAAAATTATTTTAATGCTCCGTCTTTATTGAGTACAAGCTTAGAAGCCATAGAGCGCTTTCAATCTGCCCACAAGCAATACCTCAAAACGGAAAACATGGAAGCAAGGGTAGCCATGGCAGATGCTTTGAAATCGGTTAAAATGCTCCAGAAAGATCTGGCAGTGCCAGATGACTCGGCAGATAAAATCAGGACTGCCTTCATCAGCCAGGTCACGGCACTGGAAAAAAACATAGAGGCCATTCACATGGACGACCTTTTCCCTGACCTGTACCGTGACAGCGAAACACCATTCCGCTTGCTCACTGACATCCTTGATAGTTTTAAGATCTCTCTTTTGTCGAAGGGCGAATCATCACCGGTGATTGAATTATCAACGAGCAGCAACGAGTGGAAAGACGTTAGCATTACTGCGTTTTGCCGTGATGTGAAAAACAACCTGAAACAAACTAAATTTAATTCCCTCTGGGATGCGCTGCAGGCCTATCAAAAAAATAAGACACAACTTAGCTATACCTTTGAGATATTGTCAATGACAGGAAATTTGGGCAAACACTAAATTAAAGTTTTCTAAACGACCTCCTGCTGCACGGAATTGATCACTTTCAAATCTGAGTTGTTAATGATTTTGCACTGGTATAGATAATGCACAAGGTTCTGGAATGAAGTTTTTTCGGCATCAAAATCCAGGTCGAAATGTTCGTTCACACTCACATACCCTTCTTTATCGTTGATTTTGAAGGTAAGGCCTCTTAGTATTCCATTTTTTACAATAATAACTCCGTTAGAGAAAGATTCGAACTGGTTATTTAATTTCCTGAGGAAATTGCATAAATCATTATTCAGCTGTACCATGGTATTGAAATTAGTTATACGAATATATCAGTGTTCGACTGGAATCACCTATACATAAAATGGATAGGTCATAAGCTAAATCAACTATGCCTGGTTAAATAAGTGAAAAAGCAGCCGGCTAATTTGGCCGGCTGCTTTTTCCCTGAAGAATTAAAAAGGCCGGTCAGTTTTATTTACACCAAAAGTCTTAGACGGTGTATTGCCCATATAAAAAACCATAATCCCCCCTTTGATGAGATCGCTGTGCCTGATATAAGACTTTGTATAAGGCTTTCCATTAAGGGTGATTTTTTGAACGTAAATATTTTTCCTGCTTTGGTTTTCTACAGTAATAGCGAACTCTTTGTTCCCTAAATCTATTGTTGCTTTATCCATTACCGGAGAACCTATAACATAAACTCCGCTCATTGGATTTACAGAATAAAAACCCATCGACGAAAGCACATACCATGCGCTCATCTGCCCGGCATCCTCATTGCCGCAGATACCGTCTTTTTCGGTAGTATAATATTTGGTCATCACTTCCCTCACAACTTCAGCGGTTCGCCATGGCTTGCCCACATAGTTGTACAAATATGCTATATGGTGACTTGGTTCATCGCCCTGAGCATACTGGCCTATCAGTCCGGTCACATCATTGGCTGCTTCTTTCAACTCAGATGACATGCTAAACAATGTATCTAGTTTTGCTGTAAAGGCAGTTTCACCCCCGTTCAATTTAATCAAACCATATGGATCGTGTGGTGCCAGCCAGTTGTATTGCCAGCCGTTACCTTCGCAAAAATCATTTTGTTTAGCGTAAAGCGGGTCAAACGGCCTTTTGAAATTACCGTTTGCCAATCGTCCCACAAAAAACTTTTCCCGCGGATCGTAATATTTTTCATAAAGCTTAGCCCTCTTGGCAAAATAAACGGCATCATCTTTTTTACCCAATTTTTCGGCCATTTTGGAGATGCCCCAGTCTGCGATTGCATATTCAAGTCCCCAGGCTACAGATTCTTTCATTTTATCAGCAGGAATGTATTGGAGTTTTTTTACATATTCCACACCTTTTTCCTCCATCATAGCAGTGGCCCTTATCGCTGTATATGCAAGATTGATATCTGCCGGGTCGATCAGTCCTTTCAAGTATGCATCGGTGATTACCGGAACAGCCGGATAACCGATCATGCATTCCGTTTCACTTCCCTGAAGCGGCCACATCGGCAATTTGCCTTGTTGCTGATAAATCACTAACAGACTATGTACCAAATCTTTCACTTTAGCCGGATCGATCACTGTCAATAAAGGATTTAATGCCCTGTAGGTATCCCATAAGGAGAAAGTAGTATAATTAGTGAACTTCTGCTGCGTATATACCTTCTTGTCTGTTCCTCTATAGTCGCCATTATGGTCATTGAAAATAGTTGGTGAAATATAAGAATGGTATAAAGACGTGTAAAAAACAGTTTTTGTTTCCTTATCCGCTTCAAACACAATTTTATTCAGCGTTTTGTTCCAGGAATGATCGGCCGCTTCCTTAACCTTTTCAAAGTCCCATTTTGGAACTTCCGCGGCAATGTTTGCCAGTGCGTTTTCCGTACTTACAGGTGATATACCCACCTTGACTTTGATATCCGGATTTTTTACCGCATCAAAGAATAAGGCAGCTTTTACCCCTACACCTTTTACTTCTTTGCCCGTTTGAGGATTAGTTCCGTTATATAATACCGCTTTGCTGACAGGCACTGATAAAACTATCGCAAAAAACACACGCTGATCTTTCGACCATCCGGTAGAATAACGATAACCAACAAAAGTACTATCATTGATTTGGGTGATCGAAGAGGCAACCGATTTGTCCCACAACATCGTAAAATCCAGATCAAGTAATAAATGTGCATTATCGGTTTTATCATAATGATAGGAATGGAAACCCACCCTTTCAGTAGCCGTCAACTCAGCCTTAACCTTATACTTATCAAGATAGACCGAGTAATAACCTGGTTTACAGTTTTCGCTATTTTTAGAGAAAAATGAGCCGTATCCGCTGGCCATATTGTTGAACTTTGCGGGTGTAAGCTGTACTTCACCGTTAGCCGGCACAATCAGTACGTCGTTCAAGTCGCCAATACCAGTACCGCTTAGATGTGTATGTGAAAAGCCTAAGATTTCCTTACTGATGTAATTGTAGCCGCTGCACCAGTCCCAACCATTAAATTCATCCCAATCCTGCATGATTTGCGAAGGCCCCAACTGCACTGCTCCCGTAGGCACATTTGCGCCGACAAAGACGTGTCCATGTCCTTTAGATCCGATAAAGGGATCAACATAAGCTGTAAGGGGCAGTAATTTTTGTTTGCCCTGCGCTGCAGATGTTGAAGGCAAAACGCCACTCATGATGACGATGATGATAACGAAGTGTATTATTCTATTTTTGATCATTCAGGCTTAAGATTTAGCGCGCTAAAAATATAAAAAATAGCCAAGCCTATTGTCTGTGTAATGATATATTACTAATCAGTGCCGGTAATCATCCTAAGTTTTTGCAATTGTTCTAAACGTTAAATTTACCCTTGGAGCCGATATTAACTTAGTTGGCGGAAGTCGGTGTAACCAGTGCTTTTGTGTATTATCTTTCATAATCAACAGGCTTCCATGCTCAAGAATTAGCTCTATTTTCTGATTGGTTATTTTATGTTTGAAGAGAAATTTACGTTCCGCTCCAAAACTTAACGAGGCAATTGCACCGTTCTTTTTTAAGTCCTTTTCAGCATCACTGTGCCAGGCCATGCCCTCTCCTCCATTATGATATAAATTGAGCAGGCAGGAGTTAAAGGTTTCACCAGATTTACTTTCCACCAGCTTTTTTAGCTCCAGTAGTTCTTTTGTCCATGGTAACGCCTGTTTTGTGGTCTTGGAATACGTATATTGAAATGGTTCATCTCCATACCAGGCAACTTTACGTTTGGTAATTATCTTTTTACCGAAAATAACTGCTTCATCGTTTCTCCAATCAATACCGGTAAGCAGAGCGTCCAGATAATGCTTAGCATTGTCGGGGTCAACTAATCTCCCGTAATAATTCACCGTTCCATCTATCGGTAACAAATTGATTTCGGGGTCGGCTACCCTGTCAAATAATTCCATCTTTCCATTTATTATATTCCATTCTCATACAGTTTCCACAAGGACGAAAATTGTTGACCAGGGCATCTGCTTGAGAGCTAAAAAAAACCCTTTTGTTTCTTTTCATTCTCTTTCCCGAGGCACATTGCAGTTTCCCGAATATCCCCAGTCTGATATTTCCAGCTAAGCAGATTTTCTTCTGTTTAATTTCTCTGATCAAATCTTTTTGGCTGATCTCAGTGTGGCGTATCATTAGTTAACTCAATGCGTCATGAAATATTATACCCAGGGTATGCCTTTCGCCGCTATGGATTTCGCTTACTCCGTGTTTCATATTTACACGGTAGTAACCTTTAGATCCCTTTATGGGCCTGAAATTTGTCGTCAAAACCAGCATATCCCCCTTTTTTGGCTTCAATACTATAGCTTGCGATTGTGCACGGGGTGTTTGTTGTACCAATACAAATTCGCCACCTGTAAAGTCTTCATCGGGCTCATCTAAAAAAAGTACCGTTTGAAGTGGAAAATAGACGTCGCCATATAAATCCTGATGTAAGGTATTAAACCCTCCCTTACCATATTTCAGAATCAGAACAGTTGCTTTCAACTGATTGTTTTCACGGCATTGCTTCAACAGCTCGAAATGCGTTGCCGGAAAGGTTTGATCAATGTTTAACACTTTGAACCAGGCATTTGCAATAGGTGCCAATTTTGCATAAACATGCTCCCGAATGTTCTCAATAAGCTGAGGCAGGGGATAATTGAAGTACTTGTATTCGCCCAGGCCAAAACGGTAACGTTCCATCAAAACAGTTTTCCTGTACAGATCCGGGTTGTTATACTCGCTTTTTAAATGTTCGCATTGCTCATCATTAAGCATATTTGGTACGATTGCATACCCGCTTTGATGCATTTCTTCTGTAACCTCTGCCCAGTTTTTATTTTTTATGTCCATAACCTTCATGTAGTTGACAAAGATGGCACAAGCTGTGGGGTGGAAAAATCCGTTTCTTGCTGAGTTCGGTACGATAAATTCGCGATTCGCAAATTGAGGATTTATCTGAAAACTATAAATGCCTCTAAACTTAATTAAAGGCATTTATGAATTCTTATAGTGTCCCCGAAGGGATTCGAACCCCCATCGTTGGTACCGGAAACCAAAATTCTATCCATTGAACTACGGAGACAAAGTTTGCGAATATAGGAAATTCTGGCTTTAGTTCATTTTTTTTTATCAAATTGAAGATCTCTCCTATCCCTGAGTTAAATAGCCCGTAGGTTACATTACTGGAATGATTGTTGAAACTCCTTTGAAGAATATATCATACCGAAATTAAAAAACACATCATGAAAGTACTATTCGTTTTAACATCACATAGTGAACTTGGCAATACAGGTAAAAAAACAGGCTTCTGGATTGAAGAATTCGCAGCCCCTTATTACGTAATGGAAGATGCCGGAGTAGAAATCACTATTGCTTCTCCCAAAGGCGGACAACCACCAATAGACCCAAAAAGCGAGGCGGAAGATGCACAGACCGCAGCTACAAAGAGATTTAGCGAAGATAAAGATCTGAAAGAAACACTTGCCAACACGGTAAAACTTGACGAAGTGAACCAGGCAGACTACGATGCAGTATTTTACCCAGGTGGCCACGGCCCACTTTGGGATCTCGCAAACGACGAAAAATCTATTGCCCTCATTGAAGATTTTTACAACAACAATAAACCAGTAGCCTTTGTATGTCATGCACCCGGAGCATTAATTAAAGTCAAAAATGCGGATGGAGAACCATTGGTAAAAGGAAAAACAGTTACCGGCTTCTCTAATTCAGAAGAAGATGCGGTTCAATTGACAGATGTAGTGCCTTTTTTACTGGAAGATGAAATTAAAAAACTAGGCGGCAGCTATAGTAAGGGGCCAGATTGGGGATCTTACGTCAAAAAAGACGGACTACTGATTACTGGTCAGAATCCAGGTTCTTCTGAGGAAGCCGCAGAACTACTATTGGAAACCCTAAGATCCAAATAAAAACAGTAAGCCATTAAAAGCTTCTACCAAATATAGATGCCATTTCCACATCAAGGGAGTGGCATTTATTTGTTCCTATATGGTTACCCGGCAACAGATAAGTAGTAATTCATCAAATCTGTAAGGTCTGTAGATTCAGCTGGTGTATTATTTTTTGCAATTGCTTCAATCTGCGCTCTAATTGCCGCTTCTTTTTGCTCCGCTGCACTCACCTCACGTGCTGAAGTATTTTTTAAACAGCATATAGAACGCTGAGTTTGGTATTGGTTAAAAAATGTTTTCATATAACGTTGTTTTAATTAATGATACAAATATAGGACGCTAAACGCCCCAATCGGTTACAACATTCGAAGCAATAATTACGAAATTCAAACATTTTCAATTTTTGATATTTAACGCATGATCAAACGGCCAAATGAACTATTCCAATATTATCTTCTAATCACAGCCTCGGTTTTCCCAGGAAAAGCAGAAGTACCCTCCAGATTAATCACCTTTAAATCAGCCACATCATGACTCTCTACCTGGTGCGCAAAATAATCCGGACGTTGAGCTCCCCAGTTTACTGATCCGTTCCTGATGGTGATATGGTTGGCTTTTTCGAAATAATATGCCGATGTTTTCGCTTTCAGTATCCCCTCTACATTAGCCGGTCTGCGGTCGTAATTTCCACCAGGTATAGCTGTAGTTTTATTGATCAGCACATCCACTCCGTCAAATACAATTCCTGAAACTTTATCTGGTGTATCTCCGCCAACATAGACTCCGTTTTCACTTACACATTTAATATTGCTGAAGAAAATATTGGTTACCGCTCCAACACGCCCTTCGGTTTCTCCTTTAGGAAAACGCCATCCTGCATCTTTATTATTTCCCTTTGCACGCGGATACGCGGTAACGTATATGGGTTCTGCCTTACCCCACCATACATCTGAAAACAGATGTGAATCAACAATAATATTCGAGAATATTACGTCAGAAACAGTTCCTTCATCGCGGTTCTGAATACCTATACCCCGGTTACTTTTCCTAATAATACAGTTGTTGATTACGACATGACTGATGCTGTCCATGTTCTCCGAGCCAATTTTAATGGCACATGAGCGTGAAGTCATGGTGCAATTACTTACCGTAATATTTTCACAAACACCAAATTCTTCATACTCCCTCCTGTTTTTCAGACAAATGCAATCGTCGCCCGACTCAATATAACAATTACTGATCCTTACGTTTTTGCTGTGGTCAAGGTCTATTCCATCGCTGTTCCTTACTTTGAGGTTGTTCAGCAGTGTGATATTATCGATAGCCACATCATTACAGCCAATCAGGTGTACAGTCCAGTAAGCTGAATTGCGGATCGTCAGGTCGCGGATCCTGATATTTTTACCACCAACTATAGTTAATAGATGAGGCCTTGGATCGATGATGTTAAATGGCTTCAGTACAAAAGAATCCTCAAGTTCCGCACCCATAAACGAAACGCCGTTACCATCGAGTGTACCTGCGCCGCAAATGGTCACGTTCAACAAGTTCTCGCCACCTATCCAGATCATACCTTCTCCTTTGTTCTCCCTAAAGGCGCTTTTCTGGTAGACTTTCTCGTCGGGGTTTGCAATTACCGTAGCATTGGTCTCCACTATAAACTCGATGTTCGACTTTAAATCAAAAGGCCCGGCCATAAATATCTGCCCTGCCGGCACAATCACCTTCCCTCCGCCAGCTATGCTGCAGGCATCAATCGCTTTCTGAATGGCTTTTGCATTATCAGTTTTCCCATCTCCTTTTGCACCATAACTGGTGATGTAAAAATCCTTGTCAGCGGTAACAGGTTTGGCCTGTAAGGTTTGAAAACCAGTAATCAGCAGAAATAAAAACAGGTAGTTTATACTTTTAAGTATCATATAAGAATCGGTAAGGCTGGCTAAACTATAAATTATATTTAAGCAGGCGCTCAAGAAACATCAATTTTTTACGAAAACGGTTTCGACCTTTATCACTGTGCCTAAAAAAGATATTAAGATATCAAGATATAAATACGTAAAGAAGTCAATAAACCTACCCATGAAGATACCTAAATAGCAAACGATAGAGACATAGAAATACACATACATATAGATATCTTCACATCATGATACATCTATATCAATAGAAAATACTTGGCTGTCATAGATTTAACGCCATAAAACATACTTATACAATGATATCAGTATATCTCAAGACAAACATTATATAAAGAAGCCTAGATTTCTACATATAAAGATATCTATATACAGGAAGTAGAATCTCTTTTGATCAGCATTGACTTTAGTGTAATACTCTCGTTCGGATCTAAGTGCTTTTTATCAAGGATCCTGAATAAAATACCCGCAGCCTCCTTGCCCATTTCAAAAGCCGGCTGCGTAATGGTAGTTAGCGACGGATTTAATAAGGGTGCAGTATTCAAATTGGAAAAACTGATAATTTTCAGGTCCCTGGGAATATTAATCCCGATTTCCTTACATACATAATAACATGGCAGAGCCAGATCTTCAATTGATGAAATAACGGCATCAGGTTTTTCATTAAGCATCAGGTTTTTTATCCGGTCGTAATTTTCTGCTTCATCTCTGTGAGAATCCACTATCAAACCGTGATTAAAGGTAAGCCGGTGTTTTTCCAGGGCATCCTTATATCCTGCCATTCGCTGTTTACCTGTATTTAAGTTATTCAGTGCACCAAGGTAGGCTATCTTTTTGCAACCGCATTCAATCAGGTGACACGTAGCCTCATAAGCACTATCATAATCATCGGTGGTAATCCTCACTGCATCAATGTCTTCAAATACACGATCAAAAAATACTGTAGGCATTCTGGTTACAAGGTCAGTGAAATGCGCGTTATTATTTGTATCGCTTGATACTGATATCAATATTCCATCTACCCTCCCATTTAGTAAACTATCTGTGAAAGCAATTTCCAGCTCGGTATTTTCATGAGTCTGGTAAATCAGCACATGATAGCCCCGCTGCCTGGCAATTTCCTCAATCCCGTTAATAGCCAATGAAAAAAAGTTATTTGCAATCTCAGGAATGATTACAGCGATGGTTTTGGTCTTCTGGCTGCGCAGGTTGCTCGCTGCAGGATTACGTTCATACTTTAACCGCTTGGCCAGGTCCCATACTCTTTGTTTGGTGTCCTGGCTAATTTCATAACTATCGCTAAGCGCCTTTGAAACGGTACCAATAGAGATATTAAGCTCTTTAGCTAAAGTTTTGATCGTAATATTGTCCTTCATTACTGTAGAATTTGGTTTTTATTTGGTTAAGGCAACGCGATCAACTAAAACGTATTCGTAAATAAATAGATTTAAAACAAAATATAATGCTTTTTATTCTCAGATTTGAGATCATAAACACCATAATTGCATTACAGTACCAAATATAGTACAAATTAAAACCAAACGTATGAACAAACTTAGACCCAAATTCTCTAAGATTAAAAGCGTATACTGCCTATTATGGCTCATGCTGCTTTTCTCTTACAACGCTGTAACCGCTCAAAACATCAGTATCAAAGGTACTGTGCGGGATACACAAGGCGCCACCATCCCTTCTGTTACGGTAGTGATCAAGGGTACTACCCGTGGAACCACCACTGATGCCAACGGTGTGTTCAGCATTTCCGCAGAAAGAGGCAGTACCCTCGTTTTCCGTTACATCGGTTATGAAGCCAAAGAAGTAGTAGTGGGAACGCTGACTACTATTAACGTAAGCCTCGCCGACGTGAGCAACAAACTAAACGATGTTGTAGTAGTAGGTTACGGTACAACTACCAAAAAGGAACTAACAAGTGCGATTACCACAATCAAAGCCGAGCAGTTTAACGCCGGAGTTGTTTCTACACCAGCAGAGTTGCTTGAAGGTAAGGTTGCAGGTCTGAACATCACTGGTGATGGTAATCCAAACTCAACACCCTCTGTTACACTTCGTGGTCCGTCATCACTGCGTGGTGGTGATGCTTCTGTCCCTTTTTATATCATTGACGGTGTACCAGGTGCAGATTTCAAATTGCTTGCGCCATCAGACATTGCCTCTATCGACGTATTAAAGGATGCATCTGCTGCTGCTATTTATGGTACACGTGCTACCAACGGTGTAATCATCGTAACAACTAAAAAAGGCAGATCGGGCCAGTTAAGAATGACCTACGATGCTTATGGCTCTGTGAAATCAGTAGCTAATCAATTTGAAGTAGCAACAGCCGCGCAGCAAAGGGCTTATGTACAAGCGAATGGACTTTCTTTCACTCCTGCAAATGATAATGGTGGTGATACCGACTGGCAAAAAGCTGTACAGCGCGATAACGGTTATGCACAAAACCACAATTTATCTTTTGGTGGCGGTACTGATAAAACTGTTTTTGGTGGTAGCGTGAATTACCTGAGCGATCAGGGTATTGTAAAAGGAAGTGACCTGAAAAGATATATCGGGCGTTTAAATCTTTCTCAAAAAACATTAAATGATAAGTTGAAACTCGATTTCTCACTCAGCAACTCGGTAACCAACTCTAACCTGATCGTTGACGATATACCATTGGCTACTGCTGATGGAAGAAACCCGGGCCTGTTTAAATCTGTAGTGCAGTATTTACCTACGCGCCAGATTTATAATGCAAACGGGACATTATACAATGATCCTACTTTGCAATTGGGTTACAACCCGGTTGGGTTAATCACCAATGATACATACAAACAAAAAGTAAACCTGATGCTTGCCAATACCAGAGCTGAGTTGCAATTACCTTTTGGCATTGTATACAATTTGAATATCGCATACCAGTCCAGAAAAACGGATAACAGTACCTATTATAACCAGGCATCGGAATTAGCACCGAATCTTGGGGGTAAAGCCATCCGATCAACTTATGAGGACACAAAGAAGCTGATGGAGCATTATTTAACGTACGACTACAAATGGAACAATAAACACGACTTCAAAGCACTTGTTGGATACTCGTATGATGAGACAAACTCTGGCGACGGCTTCCAGTCAGTGGCACAAAACTTCCCTGGTGATGCTACCGTAGGAAACAATTTAGGTTTAGGCTATCAAACTGGTAACCGCGCAGATTTTGGAAACATAAGGGAAGAAACGCTAAAATTGATTTCCTTTTATACCCGTCTAAATTACAGCTACCTGGGAAAATATATCCTGCAGGGTTCGTTGCGCCGTGATGGTTCCAACGCTTTTGGTAAAAACAATCAATGGGGATACTTCCCTGCTGGTTCTGCCGCCTGGAGGATAATTGATGAAAACTTCATGAAATCTCAAAGCCTGTTTGACGACCTGAAAGTACGTGTGGGTTATGGTAAAACAGGTAACGCATTAGGTTTCTCTTCTTATACCCCGCTTACGCTATATGATACTAAGGGAAGTTTTTACACTGGTGGATCTTATATTGGTGCAATTGGTGTGTCGCAAAATCCCAACCCCGATTTAAAATGGGAAAGTACTGCTACCACTAACGCGGGTATCGATTTCTCATTGTTAAAAGGAAGATTAGGCGGTTCAGTTGATGTATACAACAAGAAAACAACGGATATGATCTATCCAAGGCCAGTTTCATTGATTAACAACTACGTGTCAACCACTATTTCAAATGTAGGCAGCATGTCTAACAAAGGTGTGGAAATCAGTTTAAATGGTACTCCTGTAAAAACCGAGGAATTTACATGGGGCACTTATGGTAACATATCTTTCAATAAAAACAGGATCGTTTCACTCGGAGAGAACATATCAAAAATTTATACAGGTGGACCTGAAGGACCAGGACAGAGCGGGATCAGGGTTTCAATCATTGAAGCAGGATATCCGCTGGGAGAATTCTATACATTGAAATATTTAGGTGTAGTAAATGGTGTATCTACTTTTCAAGGTGCTAACGGACAACCAACAACTACCCCCGTAAGTACAGATCAGACCTACGCCGGGAATGCACAACCAACCTATATTTTTGGATGGGGAAATGATTTCAGCTACAAAAAATGGACATTGAACTTCTTCTTCCGCGGACAGGGTGGAAATAAAATCATGAATGCATCACTGGCTAGTTTTAATACACCGGCACAGGCATCAACGCATGGTATTCCTACCTTGACATTGAGCGAGCCGGTAACCGATATCAATGCCAACAGGTATTCAACAAAATATCTGGAAGATGGCGATTTTATCAGATTGAGTAATGCTACATTGGCGTACAAATTTAAAATAGGCGGAAACTATGTGAAGAATCTTCGCGTCTACATAACCGGCACCAACCTACTTACCATCACAAATTACAGAGGCGTTGACCCTGAATTGAGTTTAAACGTAAACAACCAGCAAAGCGGACAGTTTATTGGTGTAGATAGTAATAACTTCTATCCTAGAACCCGCAGCTTCCTTGCCGGCCTGCAATTAGATTTATAAGAACCCTCAAAATCAATCGACATGAATTATTTCAAAAAATATATAAAATTCAATCTGCTGGTTTTGCTGGCAGCCACTACATACCTTACGGGCTGTACAAAGCTTGATACTGTACCAGGATCAGCATTAACTCCAGACAATTTCCCAACTACACCAGCACAGTTTGTACTGGCTACGGGACCGATTTACACTTCATTTTATACTGCTCCAGGACGTCCGTACTGGTTTGTGCAAAACCTTAGTGCAGACGAAAACGTGTTGGTAGCACGTGGCGGAAACTGGTATGACGGTGCAACGTATGCGCAACTGTTTCTCCATACCTACAACGCAGACAATGGTAATGTAGGTGCCTGCTGGTCGTGGGGATTCGGAACAATTGGTCAATGTAATCAGGTCCTGAACATATTTGCGAATGCACCTGAGAGCCCTGCCAAAGTACAAACACTCGCTGAGGTTAAAACTATGCGGGCATTGTGTTACTTCTATATGATGGACCTATTTGGTAATGTACCATTAACTACTGTTTTCGCTGATCCAACGGCAGACCTGGCCACAAAACCACGCGCACAAATCTTTTCTTTTATCGAGACAGAATTGCTGGCTCAAATTCCTAACCTGAGTGCTACCACTGGTTCATCGACCTATGGCAGGCCAACAAAATACCTGGCTTATGCTATACTTGCTAAAATGTACCTGAACGCACAATACTATACCGGAACAGCCAGATGGCAGGATGCGGTGACCATGTGTGACAATATCATTTCGGGCGGGCAATATGAACTTACAGCTGACTATTTAGCCATGTTCAAACCAAACAATACATCTACAGCTCCAAAAGACTTTATTTTTGCTATTCCTTATGATGGTTTGAATGCTTTGGGTATGACTTATGCACGTTTTACTCTGCACCCAGCTTTGCAAACAAAATATAAAATGCCATATACCCCGGCAGGACCAATGTACACCTTACCAACATTTGTTGCATTGTACAACGATGCAAATGACGTAAGGAAAAAACAGTACCTGATAGGTAAACAGTTTCTAAATGATGGTTCACCAATCATTGTAACCACAACCAACAAAGGCTTAAGTGACGCATATACTGGTCCTAATCCCACAGCCACCGTGCAGCACCAGCTTGAATTTACACCAGATATTATTTTCAGAAATGTAGCTAGTTTCGACGTGGGAAATGATGAACTGGCCAATGAGGAAGGTTACCGTAACAATAAATTCTATCCTGATAGCTTGAGTACCGTCCGCGATCAGGGCAATGATGTTCCGATGTTCAGGTACGCAGATGTACTGCTCGAAAAAGCAGAAGCTATTTTACGTGGTGCTACCCCTACATTAGGCCATACCCCGGCTTCTCTTGTGAACCAGGTGAGGGCGAGGGCTAAAGCCGCGCCCGTAGCAGCAGTTACATTAAATGATATCCTTGATGAACGCGGCAGAGAGTTCCCTATGGAAGGATGGCGCAGAAATGACCTGATCCGTTTTGGACAATTCGAAAGGACATATAGCATTAAAACAGACGCAGACCCAAACCACCGTATATTCCCGGTGCCAAGAGCTGAGATGCAAATCAACCCTAAACTGGTGCAAAACCCCGGCTATAATTAATTCTATACAATACTATGATGAATCCTCATCTTTGTTTATAATTAAGTATTGAATTAATACAGTTGCCTGAAATTAATCAGGCAACTGTTTACACGCCTTTACATGAATCATTTAGCACCATACGATTACATTGTTTTCTTAATTTATTTTATCATCGTGGCAGGATATGGATATTGGGTTTACCGTCAGAAAAGAACTTCGGGCTCCAGCACCAAAGACTATTTCCTGGCCGAAGGTTCACTCACCTGGTGGGCCATTGGTGCCTCAATCATCGCCTCAAATATCTCTGCAGAACATTTCATTGGGATGTCCGGCTCAGGATTCGCTATGGGACTGGCCATTGCAAGTTATGAATGGATGGCCGCCGCCACACTGATTATTGTAGCCGTATTCTTCCTGCCAATCTATCTCAAAAATAAAATTTACACCATGCCGCAGTTTCTCTCTGGCAGGTACAACAATACAGTAAGTACCTTAATGGCCGTATTCTGGTTGTTGGTTTATGTATTTGTAAACTTAACCTCTATATTCTTTTTGGGTGCAATTGCCATTGAAACCATTACCGGCATCCCTTTTAATATCTGTGTACTGGCCCTGGCGGTATTTTCAACTATAATTACCCTGGGAGGTATGAAAGTAATTGGTTATACAGATGTGATCCAGGTATTTGTATTGGTAGCGGGTGGACTAATTACCTGTTATATGGCACTGGACATGGTTTCTGATAAACTCAGCATAAACACTGTTTTGGGCGCCCTTCCTGTACTCAGGACGGAAGCGAGCGATCACTTCCATATGATCTTCTCCAAGGGAGACAAATTTTACAGTGAGTTGCCTGGATTGGCAGTTCTGGTTGGTGGATTATGGATCAATAACCTCAATTACTGGGGCTGTAACCAATATATCGTACAACGCGCATTGGGTGCAGATTTGAAAACCGGACGTAGTGGATTGTTGTTCGCGGCCTTCCTCAAACTGCTGATCCCACTTATTGTGGTAATACCGGGTATATGTGCCTATGTATTGTACCAGCACGGCTATTTCCGTCAGGAAATGGTTGATGCCTCTGGAACAGTAAAACCTGATCATGCCTATCCGGTACTGATGAATTTACTGCCAACAGGTATCAAAGGCCTTGCATTTGCCGCGCTTACTGCTGCAATAGTGGCTTCCCTCGCAGGAAAGTGTAATAGTATAGCTACCATTTTCACCCTTGATATTTATAAAAAGTTTATCAATAAAGAAGCCTCGGAGAAAAAAATGGTCAATGTAGGACGCTGGTCTGTAGTCCTGGCTTCGCTGATCGCGATAGTCATTGCCCCTGCGCTCCGCAGTTTTGACCAGGTATACCAGTTTATACAGGAGTACGTAGGGTTCATCTCGCCTGGTGTATTTGCCATCTTTTTACTCGGTTTCTTCTGGAAAAGGACTACCTCAAGGGCAGCATTAACAGCAGCATTACTCACTATCCCGCTGTCTACGCTGTTTAAATTCCTTCCTGAAATTACACAGGGTGCAATTGAGCCAATTCCATTTTTAAACCGCATGTCCTGGGTGTTCTGCATCATTATTGCGGTAATGACCATCATCACGTTGGCCGATCCGAAAAGCAAAGACAATCCGCAGGGATTGGAGATAGATACAAAAATGTTTAAAGTAAGTCCTTCATTTATGGTGGCCTCGGTAATTATATGCGGTATACTGGCTGCTTTATATACCGTGTTTTGGTAAGTAATTAATTGATTTTTTAACGATAAAACTAAATTTTATGAAAGAGTTAAGCAAAGAGGAAATTTCTCCCTTGTCTAGCATAGAGGATTGGGAAGATGATGTTTTAAAACGGTACCCTGAACCAGGTACCCCTGCCAAAAGTAAAGAAGAATTCAGAAACTACGATAGCCCCGAAATAGATGCGGTACGGGAA